>OBEQ010724578.1_pt1 | contig 163081 bp, 170 predicted proteins | sample 1670901 | NCBI WGS metagenome assembly OBEQ01 (sample SAMEA104232315, study PRJEB22302) | groundwater metagenome | biome: forest; feature: aquifer; material: groundwater | place: USA | collected 2011-08-07 | depth 5.4 m
CCCTCCGACCCCAAGGTCTGGAAGCGGATCACTCTCGGCACGGGCATCAAGGACGCCGACGGCTTCCGCAAAGCCATCAAGGACGGTGGCATGCGCCTCAGCGACTGGGCCAACGACATCATCGGCAAGCCCGCGTTCAGCGTGGCCACCGACAAGGTGGACGTGGACCTCGTCGTCGTCAGTGTCGCCGAGCTCGGCTTCCCAAACGGAGCTAAGCTCAGTGACATCTACGCATCCGCCAAGAAGCGCGGTCTCGAGCTCTGTCCGAACGAAGTCGGTCCCCAACTGCGTCTGCAGTACAAGGATCAGCCCAAGGACGAGTGGCTCGTGATCGGCATGGAGCCGATTACCGTCTCGGACGGCGGTCTCGGCCTGTTCGACGTGGCGCACGATTCCGGTGACCTGTGGCTCATCGCGCGCTGTGACTACCCCGGCCGCGTCTGGCCTGGGGACTATCGCTTCGTCTTCGTTCTCCCGCGCAAGTAATCTTCAGGTTGCTCTTGGTGACTTGGAACTCTGGTTCTTATTTGAACACTTGGTTCCTCGGCTCCGAGAAACAACAAACCCCCTCAAAGGATTGAGGGGGTTAATTTTTTATACAAACATGGTAAGATAAAAACCGGATAGTAGGCTATTATCAAGTCTGCGGTTACGGCTTCAGGCAGCCCAATTCTATATTTCAGGATCATGCAGAATCAAAGCGGTCACGGCTTCTTTGAGGGTCATACCTGATTAGTAAAAAATGAAGATACTTGGTGTAAAGCGTTAGGGTATAGTTTAAGGTACCGAATCAATTCAGCCCTGAGAGTATTCGAGGGGTGGTGACAGAGGCGACGCTTTACACAATGCTATGCCACGTTCAACCGGTGGAACGACGAGCGCAACGTGAACGTCAACCGCAACGACAACGACTGGAATGACGACTGGTGGTTCGCCGGCGTCCGCAACTCTCTTTATTTCTCCGCTACACAGCGGAGTTTTATTTAATGGACCGTATCCAGCCACCTAACATTTTTCCGACCTCGTTTAGCTTTTCAGAAAGGTTAATATATTTTTTATTGTCCACTGACTTTATTTCCCAAGCAACTTGCAGAAAAAATTTCAGTAAGTCTAGTTTAACAGAGGCTCGTTTTAGAAAAATCTCTTTTTCCGCTTTATCGGAATATCCAGCCTTGATGATATTTTCTATAACTTCTAAAAACAAACCATCAATTTTTTGCCCCAATGTCTTGCGGGAATCTCTTGGAAAATCAGATAAAAATCCGTGCCACAATTTGTAAATTGCCACTAATTTCTGAATAATGCTCAACCCAAACTGATTGGGGGGGGGGTTAGAGGAAACGTCTTTATGAAAATTAGACTGGACCATAAATTTGAAGATTTAGTTGGTATGTTTAACTTGCTTTTAGCATGGGAAGAATTCATTAAGGGTAAACTTAGTAAGAAAGATGTCCAAGAGTTCTATATGCACCTGATGGATAACATACTATCACTGCATGAAGACCTAATCAATGGGAGTTACAAACACGGAGGGTATGAAGAATTTAATATCTCTGATCCAAAACCGAGGGTTATTAATAAGGCAAGTGTTCGGGATCGGCTTTTGCATCATGCCGTATATAGAATTCTTTATCCTTTTTTTGAAGAAAAATTTATATCAGATTCTTTTTCGTGCCGTAACAAAAAGGGGACTCACCGGGCAATTAAGAGGTTTGAGGACTTTTACCGCAAGGTAAGCAAGAATAAAACAGAAACCTGCTGGGTGCTAAAGTGCGATATTAAAAAGTTTTTTCACTCAATAAATCAACAGGTATTGTTAGAGATTTTAGAGGAGTACATTCCAGATCGCGATACTGCAAAACTTTTGCAGGAGATCATTACCAGTTTTCATTATGCAAAAGAGGGGGTTGGTCTGCCCTTGGGTAATTTAACTTCACAACTCTTTGCCAACGTGTATATGAACGAATTTGACCAGTTTGTAAAACACAAACTAAAAATAAAATATTATATTAGGTACGCAGACGATTTTGTTATTTTATCAGCGAGCAAAGATTACTTGAAAAAATGGATTTCTATGATTAAAAATTTTCTGCAAGATGAGTTAGGTCTTACCTTGCATCCCGATAAAATTTACATTAAGACCTTATATTCTGGAGTCGACTTTTTAGGCTGGGTTAATTTTCCAGACCATAGGGTTATAAGAAATAGGACTAAAAATAGAATGTTAAAAAGATTAAAAGAAAATCCCAAACCAGAAACATTAAATTCTTATTTGGGACTTATAAAGCATGGAAATACAAATAAATTAAAAATGAAAATTATGGAAGATTATGAAAAAATTAGTTATATTCATTCATGGTTTTTTCTAGCCCGTTTTCAATGAAAAAATCAAGGGCATCTGTAGATTTTTCTATTATACTTTTTAATTCTTCTTTTTCTTCTTTTGTGAATTTTTTTAGCACGATTTTTTCTGCTTTTATTTTTTCTCCATTGTTTCCGATTCCAATTTTTAACCTTACAAAATCTTTTTTACCTAAATTAGTTATTATTGAATCTACGCCTTTGTGGCCTCCGGCTCCGCTATCCTTTGAAAACTTTATTTTGCCCAAAGGTAAATCTATATCATCATGGATTACAATTAGAACAGCCTCTTTTTGATTTTTTAAAATTGATGCTATCGCTTTGCCAGATTCATTCATAAAAGTCTGAGGCTTTGCTAAAATAATCTTGCCCCCACACCATTCGCCCGCTAGCGAACTGGTAGTGGCGGGTTTTTCTATTTCTTTTTCAGAAATGAGCGAGTTATATTTTTTACTCAATTTGAATTCTGGGAAGTTATTTTTTTTTGCAAAAAAATCAACAGTTGCAAAACCTGTGTTATGTCTGGTGTATTTGAACTTATCGCCAGGATTCCCCAACCCGATTATTATCATCATAATTTATATAGTGTATCATTTTTAATAAATTTTACTATGCTAATTGGTTCTTTACCACCCCTAGTACCAAATTTTTTATAAAGGCTGTCGAAAGAAATGAAGGGTTGACAAGTTTTTTATGAGGCGTATATTAAATTATATTATGTTCTTTTTTTTGTTCTTTCAAAGGAGGTGCTAATGAAAAAACTATAATGCAGAGCAAGGGGCCAGAACAGACAGGGGCGAACAAAGGGGGGATTTCTTGTTTCCGTGTCAAGGATAAGGAGTGTGACATGTCTGCGGTTGTTGTTAGAAGTCGCCTAGAGCTTGGACCTGAACAATTGGCCAACCTTGGACGAGGTTTGAAGCTGATCCGTCAAGGCGTGTATACGCCGAAGCAGGTTTGCAAAAACTTCAACGAGGACTTCCCTAAAAGGAGAAGGAAGATCACCGTGGAAGATTTTGAAAGCTACGTCCAAGAAGGGCTGATAGTCCCAGCCAAGGATTAACCACAGACGCGAAGAGGCACGCATACCCTCCTTCCTAGCTGCTTAGTAGCTCCCACCTATGTAGCCGAGGCGATTCTTCAAATCGCCTCGGCTCTCTTTTTTTACAATGATGTTTTTATTTTTTGCATTTTTATAGAGGAGTTGACTCTTCACCATACCGATAATAAAATGAAGTGGTAACTTAGAGGTTATAATGTACATATTTTTTCAGCAAAAATATTATGGATATGGTGAAGAGTTGACACATTTTTTAAAAAGCGTACAATTTAAAAAGTAGCTCATTTTACAATTCTTCAACAAAAGAAAGGAGGCCTTTTATTAACGGCAACGGGTAGAGGATAGGGGACCGAACAGAGGGGGTTGGAACAGAGAAGAGGATGTGTTTCTTCAAGGGGGATTTCCTCAAGCAAAAGGAGTGGGCTGTGCCGGAAACTCTTCGAAGGCAGGTGCTGACCGATGGCGACAAAGAATTCATTCGCCAAGTCATTCGGCCGGAGTTGCTCAACAATGGCAAGTTTCAGAAAGAGGTTGGGCGGTTGCACCGCCTTCTCGAACAGGAACATCGCAGAAGAGTTTCGTACCTGGCAGTGTCAAAATTCTGCCAGGGGGCGTTCTCGTAGAGCGCCTAGGATGTTCGTAATGAACAGAAGATTCTTCAATGGGAAGGCCTTCCATTTCCGCAGGTGCGGAAATTCGTGAGGCCGCCCGTTAATCGTCCGTTCTTTTGTTCGTTATGACTCTCCGAGGTCTCAGTAAACCTCAATAGGTCCCTATTAACCTCCAAATGAGCTGTGGTGCCCAGTGCCACAGCTCTCTTTTTTTACTCGCCGGTTAAATAATTTTGTAAAGCGAAATTAAAATACGAAGGATTTTATTTAACTGGGTAAACTTGCATTAAGTTAAAAAATATGCTAAATTATGTAATATTGATTAAATAATATGGATGAAAATATAGAGAATAATAAAAGTAAAGAAGGTTTTATAAAGAGATATTTGCCTTTTATATGGGAATTTTTGAAAATAGTTGTTATAGCTATAATAATAGTTTTGCCTGTTCGTTATTTTTTATTCCAGCCGTTTATTGTAAAAGGAGAATCTATGGTTCCTAATTTACAATCAGGAGATTATTTAATCGTTGATGAAATATCTTACAGAATTGGAAATCCTCAAAGGGGAGATGTAGTTGTTTTAAAGTTTCCGTTAGACACTGCTCAACGTTTTATAAAAAGGATTATCGGTCTTCCGGGTGAAACGGTGCAAATTAAAGATGGAAAAATAACAATATTAAAAAATGGTAAAAATTTAACATTAGATGAAAAAAAATATTTGCCTAATCTTTTAAGCACAAACGGTGATGCGAATATTACTTTAGGAGATAATAAATATTTTGTTTTGGGTGACAATAGACAATTTTCTTATGATTCAAGAGGGTGGGGAATTTTGCCGAGAGAAGATATTATTGGCAGGGCTATTTTTAGAGTTTTCCCTATATCAACTATGTCTTATATTACCGTTCAGAGTTATTAATAGACCTATTGCTTAATAAGATTCTACTGCAAATTGAATCTTTTAGCTGCAAATTACCAAAAGCTTGTCGGCTTATACTCTGTATAAACCTCCTCATTTTTGATAATTTTCGCCATAAAATCTCCAATTTTCGTAACAAACCTTATTAAGCAACAGGTCTAATAAATAAAACATTAAAATTAATGAGTAAATTAAAACTACAGAGTTTAACAGGAATGCATGATATTTTACCAGAAGATCAGGTTTATTTTAAAAAAGTTCAAAAATCAGTTGAAAGCATTACACATTATTACGGTTTTCAAAGAATAGATACGCCTATTTTAGAACAAGCAGAAGTTTTTGTAAAAGGCACAGGTTCTGGCACAGATATTATTGAAAAAGAAATGTATACATTCCGCACTAAAGGCGGAGACTTAGTTGCCTTAAGGCCTGAATTTACTCCTTCAATAGTAAGGAGTTATATTGAAAATGGAATGTATAATCTGCCTCAGCCGGTAAAACTATGGACAACGGGTCCGTGTTTCAGGCATGAAAGGCCGCAAGCTGGCAGATATAGACAGTTGTTGCAATTTGACATAGAGGCTTTAGGAGATAAGAATCCGTCAATAGATGGTCAGATTATCCAGATGAGCTATGATATTTTAAAGGATTTGTCTTTTAAAAATATTAATATTGAAGTAAATAGCATAGGTGACCAAGAATGCAGGCCGTATTTTAAAAAGATTTTGACGAATTATTTCAGGTCACGAAGGTCATCTTTATGTTCTGACTGTCAAAGAAGATTAAAAGAAAATCCTTTAAGAATCTTAGATTGCAAAGAAGAAAAATGCCAAAGAGTCAAAGCTGGGGCTCCACAGATAATTGACCATCTTTGCGAAAATTGCCATGCCCATTTTAAACAAGTTTTAGAATTTTTAGATGAATTAGAATTGCCCTATACTTTAAATCCATATTTGGTAAGGGGTTTGGATTATTATACTAAAACAGTTTTTGAGATTGTTGAAAAAAGTGATGATGGATTATCTCAAGGCAGTTTAGTAGGCGGAGGCAGGTATGATGGTCTAGTTAGGCTTTTGGGCGGAAGAGATGTTCCTGCTTGCGGTGCTGCCGGCGGTATCGATAGAATTGTTAATTTAATGAAAACAAGAGAAGTTAAAATAGATAAAGAACAAAGTAAAACTCAAATATTTTTAGCCCAATTAGGTCAATCAGCCAAAAGAAAAAGTTTAAAACTTTTTGAGGAATTCAGAGCCGCTAAAATTCCAGTTGCAGAATCTTTTTCAAAGGATTCTCTTAAGACCCAATTAAAAACAGCTGATAAAATGGGAGTAAAATGGGTTTTAATTTTTGGGCAAAAAGAAGCATTAGAAAATTTTATTACTTTAAGGGATATGGAAACCGGAGTACAAAAAGAAATAAAATTAGACAAGGTCGTAGAAGAAATGAAAGCTAAGATAAAAAAGTAAAAATCTAAAAACATAAAAAACTAAAAAACATAAACTTGTATTTTAAATTTTTATATTTTTAATTTTTTAAAACAATGGCATTAGAAGTAAAAAAGAAAGAAAGAGAAAGTTCTCAAAATTTGGTTCATCGTTTTACAAAAGTGGTTCGCCAAAGCGGAGTTTTGCTTCAAGTAAGGGGCAAGCAATTTCGCAAAAGACCCAAATCAACTTTGGCAAAAAAAAGATCTGCGCTAAGAAGAGTTAAAATGAGGGCAGAAAAAATTGTTGCTGAAAAAATGGCTAAGCCTAAATAGAATATAGAATACAGTATCTTGTATCTTGAATAGAATGGAGAATAACGAATTCTGAATTCAAGATTCAATTCAAGATTCCAGATACAAAATTCAAGATTCTGATATTGTGTTAAAGCAAAAAATACAATCTGATGCTACGGATTCCCTAAAACAAGGTAATCATGAAACTACCGGAGTTTTGCGTATGGTTTTAACAGCAATTATTTTGAAAGAAAAAGAAAAGAGATATAAGATATCCCTTGGCCATATCCAAACGGGCGAGGCTAAAGACCTGCCTGCGCAGGCAGGAAAACCAGAATTAGGAACAAGTTCCTCGCAAGCGAGTAAAGAGCAGGATATCATAAAAGAATCAGAGTTAAATGACGAAGAAATTATTGGCGTGATTTTTTCTGAAATTAAAAAAAGAAAGGATGCTATCGTTTTGTATGAAAAAGGTAATAGGCAAGAATTAGCCGACAAGGAAAAAAAGGAGATTGAAGTCTTACAGAAATATCTGCCAGAACAGTTGTCGCAAGAAGAACTTGGAAAATTAATACAGGAATCAATTGTCAGTACAGGGGCTAAGGATATTAAAGATATGAGAAAGGTTATGTCGGACATAACTTTAAAAGTAAAAGGCAGAGCAGATAATAGTGAAATTGCTAAAATTATTAAAAAATTACTATCTGTTTAAATTAAATAATTTTAATTATGGACAATCCAAAATTAATATCAATTGGTGATTTATTTAAAAAAAGCTTTGATTTTTACAAGGATAAGCTCTATGTAATAATAACTTTAGCTTTAATGCCTTTTGCTAATTTTGTAGTTATTTCGTTAGCGTTTGAAATTATTAACAGAATACATGATGTAATCTTTGTTGCCAGCTTGGGGCTTTTAATTTCTATTCTTGGTTTGTTTTCTATATTTATAAATTTATGGGTTCAAATCGCATTTTTTTATGCAATTAAAGAAAAAGACATCAAAACTGACGCCAAAAGCTTACTGTTATTATCTTGGAATAAAATATGGTCTTATTCGTGGGTCGCATTTTTAACGGGTATAATTTTTGTAGCAGGTTTTATATTGTTTATTGTGCCAGGAATTATTTTTTCTATTTGGTTCAGTTTGTCTTCATATGTTTTTGTCTGGGAAGATTTAAGGGGAATGAAGGCTCTTTATCGTAGTAAAGAATTAGTTAAGGGGTATTGGTGGGCGGTATTTGGCAGATTCTTTGTTTTTGGCCTCATTGCATTTATAATAAGTATTATTCCCGTAATTGGTCCTTTGGTAAATATATTTTTTACTATGCCATTGGGAATTATATATGGGTATTTTATATATGAAGATTTAAAAAAGATAAAGCAAATAAATTAAAAATAGAATTTTTAAAACAGCTCCGACTTAAGTCGGAGCTGTTTTTTGTTTTTTGAAAATGGTGTAAAATAATAGGATGATTGAGATAAATAATCTTAATAATTTTGTTGTGGATAAAAAGTTTTTTATAAGGGTTGCAAAAAAAGTTTTAAAAGGCGAAAATAAAGAAAGAGAAAACCTATCTATTGCTTTTGTCAGTTCTTTTGAAATACAAAAGTTAAATAAGAAATATAGAAAAAAGGACAAACCAACAGATGTGCTTAGCTTTGAAAAAGTATCGAATTTTAAAGAAGAATTTGCAGAAGTTGTTATTTGCCCTTCTGTGGTGAGAGAAAATGCCAAAGATTCTAAAATGACTTTAAAAAAAGAATTAGCTAAAATTCTTATTCACGGTATTTTGCATGTTTTAGGATATGACCATGAAGCCTCAGAAAAAGAGGCAATACACATGGAAAAAAAACAGGAATATTATCTTTCTAAAATAATTTAAAATTTGCAATTTTAAATAAATTAGAGTCAAAAATTTAAATGTTAATTTTTTGACTTCTTATTATTAGAAATTAAGAATTAGAAATTTTAATGAGGGGTCATATAGTCACAGGATTAGACATAGGAACAAGCACTATAAAGGTTTTGGTTGCCCAAAAAAAGGCAGAGAATTGGGAGTTTTTGTCTTACGCCCAAATTCCTTCTTTTGGTTTAAGGCGCGGAGCGGTGGTGAACGTGGAAGAAACCGCAAAAAATATTCAATTATTAATATCCGGCATTGAAAGGGATAATAATATAAGAATTAATTCTGTTTTTGTAAATATAGGCGGAAGCCACCTTTATGTAACTCCTTCTGATGGAATAATTTCTGTATCAAGGGCTGATCAAAGAATCTCTCAAGAAGATATTGAAAGGGTTTTGCAAGCAACAAGGGCTATAAATATTCCTTCAAACGAAGAAATATTAGATGTTTTTCCAAAGGAATTTATTATTGATGACCAAAGAGGCATAAAACAGCCATTGGGTTTAACCGGAATAAGGCTTGAGGCAAAGGTTGCCTTGCTTTGTTATTTTCAATCTTATTTTATAAATTTGACTCAGGCAGTTTTAAATTCAAAATTACAAATTAATGACATTATACCTTCTCCATTAGCTGCAGCAGAATCAGTTTTGACTCCTCAACAAAAAGAATTAGGAGTTGCTTTAATTGATATGGGTTCTGATACAACAAGCTTAGCTGTTTTTGAAGAAGGTGACTTAATTCATTTGGCTATTTTTCCGTTAGGTTCTGCTAATATAACAAAAGATATTGCCATTGGTCTTATGACAGAATTTAATATTGCGGAAGATATTAAAAAGCAGCACGGTTCTTGTATTTTTGCAAAGACCGATAAAGAGAAAAAAGATAAGTCAAAAAAGAAAATAGAAGTTTTTGATAAATCATCTTCTCTATCTTTTACCGAAAAAGATTTAGTGAATATTATAGGACCAAGAGTTTCTGAAATTTTAGATTTAATACAAAAAGAGCTTAAGAAAATCGGCCGGCAGGAATTATTGCCCGGAGGCATTGTTTTAACAGGCGGCGGAGCAAAATTACCAAAAATAAAAGATTTAACTAAACAGCAATTAAAACTTCCTTGTGAAATAGGAATTTTAAAAGGGATTGTGGGCCTTGACCAAGATCCTGCTTTAGCTACAGTTGCTGGGCTTGTGCTTGGGGGAGCTGGTGTTGATGATTTAGAAAGAGAAGGTATCTCTGGATTGTTGGGTTTTTTTAAAAAGTTATTTATAAAAATTAAAAAAATGTTTAAAGTTTTTATACCATAAAAAACTAATTCAAAAATCAAAAATCAAAATTAAAAATTTAGGTACCAAAAATTTGTTCTGCAAATTTTTGATTAATTTTAAACTTTACACTGTTATTTTACATTTTGATATTTGCATTTTTAACTTAGCGAAGCGACTATGAATCCGAAAATTAAAGTTTTGGGAGTCGGGGGGTCGGGATCTAATACTATTTCACGCATAGCAAAGTTTAATGTGCAAGGAGTTGAGCTAATAGCGGTAAATACCGATGCTCAAGCCTTGCATTTTTGTAAAATAGAAAAAAAGATTTTAATCGGTAAAAATATTACCAAGGGACTTGGTGCGGGTATGGATATTGATTTAGGAAGAAAAGCTGCAGAAGAAAATAACCAAGAAATATCGGAGTTTTTAAGGGGAGTAGACATGGTTTTTATTACTTGCGGACTTGGCGGGGGGACTGGAAGTGGAGCAACTCCAATTATTGCAGAGACTGCTAAGAGTTTAGATATTTTAACTGTAGTGGTGGTTACAACTCCTTTTTCTTTTGAAGGCGAGCAAAGAAAAAAAGTTGCGGAAACTGCATTGCAAAGTTTAAAAGGAAAAATTGATTCTTTATTAATAATTTCAAATGATAATCTTTTAAAAATAATTGATGAAAAAACAACTGTTTTTAATGCTTTTGAAATTTGTGATGATATTTTACGCCAGGCCGTACAAGCTATAACAGATTTAGTTTTGGCTCCGGGGATTATCAATATTGATTTTGCTTCAGTTATATCCATTATGAAAAATTCCGGACAAACTTTATTTGGCACAGGCAAGGCTATTGGAGAAAATAGGGCAGTTGATGCGGCAACTAAAGCAATTAATTCGCCTCTGCTGGATTTTTCAATTAAGGGTTCAAAAGGAATTTTATTTAATGCTTCAGGCAACGATATAACCTTAAATGAAATTCAGCAAGCCGCGAAAGTAATCACTGAAAACGTTGACCCTAAAGCTCAAATAATTTTTGGGGCTGTAAAAGACAATAATTTAAAGAAAGGAGAAATAAAAATCACCGTAATTGCCACAAAGTTTTAAAAGGTTATAATTAATAAAAGTCGTTTGATTAAAATAATATTAAATAAAATATTTTAAGTAATATGCCAGAAAATTTTGAACCAGAAAAAGGTATTGACAATGAGACTCAATCTAAAGAACAAGTTCCCAAAGAAAGAGAACTTAATTTTAGTCCACAGCAAGAAACTGATGCAATCCCATTAGAAGAAAAAGAAAAAAAAGAAGAAGTAATAGAAGGGAAAGAAGAACTTTCACGTATGGCAAAATTAGAAAAAATAGAGGCAGAGTTAGCTAATGCGCTTGGATTGGAAGTAATGGATATTCAATCAATGGAATTAGATTTAAATCTTAGTAGTTCAATAAGTAGTTACGGCATAAAGGGTAAAAAAGCCGAACAACTTAGGGACGTTATTGAAGCTCTTCGACGTAAAAGAGAAGAAATCGTAGTAGAGCAAAAGCAAGAAAGTCCTGCAAAAAGTATTATAAAAGAAATAAATGAAATATAAATATGAAAAAAAGTAAAAAGAAAAAAGTTTCTTCAAGAAAGAAAAGGATAATTACCAGGAAAAAAGTTACTAAAAAGAAAATTGCGAAAAAAAACAGAAAAAAAGTTTCCAAAAAGTTAAACCCTATTTTGGCTCTCACCAAAGAAAAGTTCGATTATTTTATGAAAAAAATAGCGGCTATATAATGACTCCCTCTAAAACGCTTTTTTATCTTTGCGTATCGTTTGTTGTTGGAATAGCTTTAGAATCTTTCATTAAAATTCCCCAGATATTTTTATGGGGATTTTTAATTTTAGGAATCTTAACAATTATTTTCTCTTTCATATTTAATAAAAATAATTTTACAGTTTTAGGTTTTTGCATTTTATTTTTAATCCTGGGGATTATGCGTTTTCAAATTTCAGAATTTAATATTTTAAATGATAAATTGAGCAAATTTAATGATAAACCAGGAAAAATTACTTTGGCGGGACAAATTGCATATGAGCCGGATATAAGAGATAACTTTCAAAAATTAAAGTTAAAGGTTGATGGTAGTTTGATTTTAGTTACAGTAGGTCGTTATCCAGAATATAAATATCTGGATAATATAAAAGTTACGGGAAAATTAAAAACGCCAGGGGTATTTGATAATTTTAATTACAAAAATTATTTGTTAAAAGATGGAATTTATTCTGTAATGGATTTTCCAGAAGTGGAGTTAATTTCTCAAAAGCACGATTATAATATTTTTAGTTTTTTATGTGAAAAGATTTTATTTTTAAAGTCAAAATTAATAGAATCTATTGATATGAATTTTCATTTTCCCGATAGCACAATTTTACAGGGTGTAGTTTTTGGCAATGATAAAAATATGCCAAAAGATTTAAAAGATAAGTTTAATGCCACGGGTCTAAGCCATCTTACTGCTGTATCAGGTAGCAATATAGTCATTTTAATTTCCATTTTAATGGTTTTTTTGCTATCTTTGGGCCTTTGGAGGGGACAGGCATTTTATTTTGCAGTTATTTTGATATGGCTATATATAATTTTAATTGGTTTTCCAGTGTCTGGTATAAGAGCCGCCATTATGGGGTGTGTTGGGCTTTTGGCACAAAAACTTGGCAGACAGAATACCAGTTCAAGGGTTTTGTTAATTACTGCATCTTTGATGCTCTTGCAAAATCCTTTGCTTTTATTTTATGACATAAGTTTTCAACTTTCTTTTTTAGCTTCAATGGGAATTATTTATTTAAAACCTTTAATAGATGTTTTTTTCAAAATTATTGCAAGTGAAAATTTCAAAAGTTTATTTGATATTATTTCAATAACATTTGCTGCTCAAATATTTACTTTACCAATTATATTGTATAATTTTGGTAGAATTTCTTTGATTGCGCCTGTAACTAATATTTTAGTTTTACCTATTATTCCATTACTTACAATTTTAGGTTTTTTAGTTTCTATTTTAGGAACAGTATCTCATATTTTAGGTTTTATATTTTATATTCCCTGCTGGTTTTTATTGGTTTATTTTGTAAAAGTATTGGATATTTTTTCTAAACCTTGGGCAACAAAAACCATTCAAAATATTTCTTTTATTTGGGTAGTAATGTATTATTTGATATTACTTATTCTAATAAAATTATTACAAAAATATTCAAAGCCAAAATTTTTAGGATTTTAGATAAAAAAAAGACCTCAATTGACTTGCGCCAATGAGGGTGTTTTGGTTTTTGAAAGTTGTTATAGTGTTTCAAAAATTTGATTCTCGTTTTGCCAGAGAAGAATGATTGGGACATTAAGCCCAAAGGAATTGAGAGCCTCTTTAGCGTAAAGAAGCTGGTTTTTCTGAATTTGTTCAGAGACAGGGTTTCCTTTGCAACCTTCGTGTGCGATAACAATCAGCACTTCCGATCCGTTCTTTTTGATCGAGGTTTCAGCAGAATGCTGCCAATACCTGATTAGAGGCGAACGATTGAAGTTTTGGCCAGCTTCGGCCAGGGGCTTTACAATTCCTCCTCCACAAATGGGGTCTATGGCACAGAAGCCCATTTCCCTAACGTGGTTGATCGCAGGAAAGAAGAATTCATCCTGCATACAAACGAACACGCACGCACGTCTCATTTTTTCCTCTCTACATCTTGTAAAGGAACTGCTCCGTGTTTAAGTCTACTCCAAGTAAACTCAAACAAAATTAATTATACCACATATTCATATCTTATTGCAATACTGTGGAATATAATCGTTGGATAGTAATAAAAAATAAGGTATAATTTACTAATGTTTTAAAATGTATGGAATGTATGGAAAACAAAAATAATTTTAATACAAATGAAAAAGCATGGATTATTGCAGTGGACATGGGTTATGGCCATCAAAGAACAGCCTATCCTTTAAGAGATCTTGCTTTTGGTAAAAAGATTATTAATGCTAATAATTACGAAGGCATTCCTAATAAAGATAGGGAAATATGGGGGATAACTAAATCTTTTTTTGAATTTATTTCAAGATTCAGAAGAATGCCTTTTATTGGTGATAAAATTTTTTTATTTTTTGATAATTTCCAAAAAATACTTGGATATTATCCAAAAAGAGATTTATCAAAATCAAATTTTACAGGAAAGAGAATTTTTTCTTTTATAAAAAAAGGGTGGGGTGGGGATTTAATAAAAAAATTAAAAGAAAATCCCTTGCCATTTATTACAACTTTCTTTACACCTGCTTTCATGGCAGAAGAATTAAATTACCCAAATGATATTTATTGTGTTATATGTGATGCAGATATTGCAAGGGCATGGGTTGCCTTAGATCCATTAAAGAGTAGGATTAAATATTTCGCTTCTAATACGTGGACTCGGGACAGATTAAAACTTTACGGAGTAAAACCGGAAAATATTATTTTAACAGGGTATCCTTTGCCTAAAGAAAATCTTGGCGGAGAAAATTTAGAAACATTAAAAAAAGATTTAAGTTACCGCATTTTAAATCTTGATCCAAGCGGTAGATACCGTAAAATTTATAGTCCGTTAATTAAAGGGTATTTGGGAGAATTACCTAAAATGCAAAATCATCCTTTAACAATAATGTTCTCTATAGGAGGAGCTGGCGCCCAAAAAGAGATAGGGGTCAAAATAGTAAATAGTTTAAAAGAAAAAATTAAAGATAAGAAATTAAAAATTATTCTTTCTGTTGGAACTAGAGAGGAGTTAAGAAAATATTTTGCAGAAAATATTAAAGATTTACAATTAGATGGTTGGGTACACATATTGTCAGGTAAAAATATTAATGAATATTTTGATAAATTTAATCAGGCTTTAAGGACAACGGATATTTTATGGACAAAACCATCAGAACTTTCTTTTTATGCTGCATTGGGAATTCCAATAATTATTGCTCCTTCTATAGGTTCTCAAGAAGATTTTAACAGAAAATGGCTTTTACATATTGGTGCTGCTGTACTCCAAGAAAATCTAAAATATATCGATCAGTGGTTTTTTGATATGTTAAATGCCGGAGATTTAGCAGAATATGCTATGCAAGGATTTGTTGAGATAGAAAAGTTAGGAACATATAATATCGAGAGGACGCTGGCGAACTCAAAATAACGATGAAAAAAATGTCTAAAATATTTTTAATAATTTTTATTGTGTTATTTTTGTTTTTTTTGTATTATTTTTTTATTAGTAAAGCGCCCAAACAACAAAAAATAATTTGGGGTGTTAATTTTTCTCAAATGCAGGGAGAGGCATTAAAACTTGACTGGAAAAAAACTTATTTAGCCATTTTAGAAGATTTAGGCGCCAAAAACATAAAATTAATTACTAATTGGGATTTTGTTGAAGGTAAAAAAAATGATTTTTATTTTAATGATATCGATTGGCAAATAAATCAAGCGGAAAATCACGACGCTAAATTAATATATGTAGTTGGTTTAAAGACTGGTCGTTGGCCAGAGTGTCATTTGCCAAATTGGGCAAATGGTCTTTTGAAACAAGAGCAACAAGATGAATTATTAAAATATATAAAAGAAGTTGTATTAAGGTATAAAGGCAATAAATCTATAGTTGCTTGGCAGGCGGAAAATGAGCCGTTTTTTAAATTTGGACAATGTCCATGGTACGACAAAAATTTTTTAATTAAAGAAATTGCTCTTATAAAATCACTTGATTCAACAAGACCAGTTATTATTTCGGATTCAGGTGAGCAATCATTTTGGATTGATGCAGCAAAAATTGGAGATATTGTGGGAAGTACTATGTATAGAAAATTATGGTTTCATATAACAGATAATTTTGGTTTTTATGGTGTATTTCCCATCCCTCCTGTTTTTTACTATCGTAAAGCAGAGATTATAAAATATTTATTCAATAAAGATGTTATATGTGTGGAATTGCAGGCAGAGCCGTGGGTTTATAAACCATTTTATGATGTTCCTTTGGAAGAACAAGAAAAAACAATGAATTTAAAGCAATTTAAAGAAAATATTAATTATGCACAACAAACAGGTTTTAAAGAATTTTATTTTTGGGGAAGTGAATGGTGGTATTGGCTAAAAGAAACCCAAGGTAAACCCGAAATTTGGAACGAGGCAAAGAAATTGTTTTAAACATAATGAAATCCGGAGAAAATATTATTACAATTAATGGCAAGAGAATACTTTATTGGCAAAAAAATCCTGAAAAAAAGGGGGTTATAATTTTGTTGCACGGTTTTCCTGGCAGCCACATAGGATTAATTGATATGGCAGCAACAATTAAGGATTATCGTATTATAATTCCCGACCTGCCAGCCTGCGGACAATCAGAGTTATTGGAAGAAAAACATACATTAGAAAATTACGCAAAATGGCTTAATGATTTTATGAAAAATTTATCAATTGAAGACACTATTATTATTGGCCACTCTTTTGGTTCTCGCGTTGCTCTATTTTTTAGTATTTATTATCCTGAAAGAATTAAAAAAATGGTTCTTATTACGCCGGTTTTAAAAGTGGACGGTTTAATTACTTATTTTATTGCTTTACATTGTAATATCGCTAAATTATTACCAAAATATCTGCGTAAAACTTGGTTATCTAATGGGTTTTACCATAAAGTATCTCACGCTATTATTTTTAAATCTTCTGATTTTAGAAAAAGAAGGCAAATTATGCACAGAAATTTTCAAGAGTCAAAAAATGTTGACCATCGAGCTGCTATGGAAATCTTTGATGAATTTTATAAGTCTAATTTAATTAATATGAGCGATAAAAGCAAAGTGAAATCTTTAATAATCGCAGGTGGCAATGATGAAATTGTCAGTTTAAATTCAATCAAGGAATTATCCAATAAATTAATTAACTGTGAAGTTAAAATTATGGAAAATTCCGGTCACCTTGTTCCATTAGAGAAACCGTTAGCTACAGTAAAAATTATACAATCTTGGTTAAGTAGTCCTTTTGGCTCAAAGTAAAAAGAAAAATTATGTTAAGTATTATTATTCCTACATTAAATGAAGAAGATTATTTGCCTTTATTGCTTGAATCAATAAAGAAGCAAAATGTTAAAGATTATGAAATAATTGTGGCTGATGCCGGCTCAGAAGATAAAACATTAGAAATTGCTAAAAGGTATGGCTGTAAAATTGTTGCCGGCGGATTGCCGGCTAAAGGCAGGAATAACGGAGCAAAATATGCCAATGGTGATATATTGCTTTTTTTGGATGCAGACACCATTTTGCCTGATAATTTTTTGACAAAATCTTTTCAAGAATTTAATATTAGGGAATTAGACATTGCAAGTTTTTGTTTGCATCCATATCCTGAAAGGAAGTTTAATTATTTATTAATAAATATATTTTATAATAAATTTATAATCTTGTCGGAAAAGTTTTTTCCTCATTCTGCCGTAGGAATTTTAATAAAAAAGGGATTTTTTGATAAATTAAAAGGTTACGATGAAGATATAAAATTAGCCGAGGATCACGATTTGTCTAGAAGGGCAGTAAGGCATGGTAAATTTGGAATCATAAGGTCTATGGAACTTTTTATCTCAGACAGGAGATTTAAGAAAGATGGCTGGCTGGCAACGGGGATTATATATCTTTTGTGCGAACTTCATACCATATTTATCGGGCCGGTAAAATCTGATATATTTAATTATAAATTTAATCATTATAAAGACAAAGAGAAGTGAATATAGAATCTTGCATCTTGAATCTAGAATAGAATAAAGAATATTGAATAATAAACCCTAAATTCAATTCAAGCTGCCAGATACAAAAGCACCTGTGGGGAAGTCCCTGCGGGTCCAGCAAGATTCTATTTAAAATATATGTACGATTTGCCACCATTCAATCCAAATAATGTTAAAAATAACATTAGTAAGATTTTCAACAACAAAATTGTTAAAATAATTTTGCTAATTATTTTGTATGTTGCCATAGTTTTTTATTACATAGAAGTATTTTCTCCAGGGTATTTTCGCAACCAAATTGACTTGATAGTAAAAAAAATAGGAAATAATTTTTCGCAGTTGCAGACACAAACAACAACTTTAAATATAAAACCAACAGAAAAATACGTTTCGCAGATTTCTTATGAGCAAGCCATAATAGATTCCGTAAAGGAAGCGTCACCTTCTGTTGTAAGTATTGTGATTTCAAAAAATCTTCCTGTCTATGAACAGCAATTTATAGACCCCTTCGGCAATATGCCAAATTTTGGTTTTGGCACTCCTTTTAATCTTCAAATTCCGCAGTATGTGCAGAAAGGCACAAAGTATCAAGAAGTGGGGGCGGGCTCTGGATTTATTGTTTCAGAAGATGGTTTGGTTTTAACGAATAAACATGTGGTTGTGGATAAACAAGCGGAATATACTGTTTTAACTAACGATGGAAAAAAGTATTCTGCTAGAGTTTTGGCATTAGACCCAGTACAAGATTTGGCTATAATAAAAATTCAGAGTGATAAAAAATTTCCAGCAATAAAAATTGGCGATTCATCTTCAATACAGATTGGTCAGGGTGCTATTGCTATTGGAAACGCTTTGGGACAATTTAGCAATACTGTTTCAGTTGGCGTTGTTTCAGGCCTTGGAAGGACTATTTTGGCTTCTGGCGGGCAAGGATTTTCTGAAACACTTGAAGGTATAATTCAGACAGATGCAGCCATTAATCCGGGTAATTCTGGAGGGCCGTTAATAAATTTAAAAGGAGAGGTTATTGGCATTAATACAGCAATGGCAAATGGAGCAGAATCAATAGGTTTTGCCATACCAATTAATATAGCTAAAAAAGATATAGATCAAATTATAAAAACAAATAAAATAATATATCCGTTTTTAGGAGTAAGATATATTTTAGTTGATGATGGAGTAAAACAAAAATATAATTTGTCTGTTGATTATGGGGCTTTAGTGTTAAGGGGAGCTAATGGAGAGGCAGCTATTGTTGATGGTTCTGCCGGTCAAAAAGCAGGTTTGAAAGAAAAAGATGTGATTTTAGAATTTAATGGAGAAAAAATTAACAAGGATAATTCAATGTCAAAAATTATTGCAAAGTATAATCCGGGGGACAAAGTAACTCTAAAGATTTTAAGAGATGGCAAGGAAATTGACATTGACGCGGTTCTCGGCGAAAGAAGCTAGAAATATAAAATAAAAAAGCCCCAGTCTGTTGAACCGAGGCCCATTTTCTCTTCTTCAAGAAAACTACTTTTGACTAGTTTAAAAGGACAGACATAGATACGTTTGTCCTTGTTTTTGGAAGACATTTATTTTTTTTACCCTTTATTTCTAAATAATACTTTATATGTTATTCTATACGGTAGTTCAATTATCCGCATTGTTAGATCAAGCGATGATTCACAAAACCACTTAAATAATCCTTCAAGTATTTTCATGGTATCTTTCCCTTCAGATAAAGTTTTCAAGGTTCAATATCTTACAATAGGATATAAATAAATTATTGTCAAATTTTTAATATTGATTTAAATTTAAAATTAAGATATAATAAAACCATAATTTATAATAATCTTATATATTGTATATGAACTCTTCGCCCAAATGCAGGTGAGGGTTCTGAAAATACTAAATCAATACCAGCGAATTAAAATTTTTTCAAAATCATAAATTCGTATGGGTAAAGAGTGAACGGAGGAACAAATTTTACAAATAAAGCGCAAGATGCGATATTATCTGCTCAATCAATCGCTCAGGAAAAGGGGCAGCAACAAATAGATGCACTACATTTACTTTATGCCTTACTTTTGCAGGAAGGTTCTGTGGTTTTGACTATTCTGCAAAAATTAGGTATTGATGTTGATAATTTAAAAAAGAAAATAGAAGGCCAAATTGCAAAAATTTCAACTATTTTAACTCCGACAACTTTCGGTCAGTTTTATTTAACCCAAGATATGGCAAAAGTTTTAGATAGGGCAAGGCAAGAAGCGACAAAAATGCAAGATGAATTTATTTCTGTTGAGCACTTATTTCTGGCCTTATTGGATACCAAATCAATGGCTAAAGATGTTTTAGAAAAAGTAGGTTTTTTTAATCCAGGAGGAGATTTAAACACTTTAAAATCCTCAAAGCTGGACTATGACAGCGTTTTAAAAATTTTATCTCAAATTAGGGGAGGCCAGAGGATTACCGATCCAGAACCCGAATCGAAGTATCAGGTAATTGAGAAATATACCAGAAATTTAACTGATTTGGCTTCATCTGGTAAAATTGATCCGATAGTTGGCAGAGATAATGAAATAAGAAGATTAATGCAGATAATTTCCCGCAGGACAAAAAATAATCCGGTATTAATTGGAGAGGCCGGAGTCGGTAAAACAGCAATAGTTGAAGGTTTTGCACAAAGAATTGCCAGGGGAAATGTTCCAGAGTTTTTGAAAAATAAAGAAGTCATTTCTTTGGATCTTGGAGCCATAATAGCTGGAACAAAATATAGAGGCGAGTTTGAAACAAGAATTAAAGCTTTATTAAAAGAGATAACCAGGGCTTCAGGAAAATATATTTTATTTATTGACGAATTGCATACTTTAGTTGGTGCCGGAGCCGCTGAGGGCGCAATTGATGCCTCAAACTTATTAAAGCCTGCTTTGGCTCGAGGGGAATTAAAAGCAATTGGAGCCACAACTTTAAAAGAATACCAAAAATATATTGAAAAGGATTCTGCTTTAGAAAGAAGATTCCAGCCAATTTATGTGCAAGAGCCATCAATTGACGATGCAATTGCGATTTTAAGGGGCATTAAAGAAAAATATGAAGTCCATCATGGGGTTAGAATAAAAGATTATGCCATTAAAGCTGCGGTTGAATTAAGTTCTCGCTATATTTCTGATAGGTTTTTGCCTGATAAGGCAGTTGACTTGATGGATGAAGCTGCTTCTGCTTTAAGGTTGGAAATTGAATCAGAACCACAGGAATTGGAAAAATATGAAGAGGAAATCACAAAATTGGAAATCGAGAAACAAGCTTTAAAGAAGGAAAAAGACTCTGATAAAAGATTAAAAGCAATTGCCAAGGAGTTAGCCGATATAAAAGAAAATACAAAAGGCCTCAGGGCAAAATGGGGCGCAGAAAAAGAATTAATTAATAAAATAAAAGATATAAGGAAGAAAATTGACGAACTTTCTTATCAGACAGAAATTGCCCAAAGAGAAGCTAATTTAGAAAAAGTGGCTGAGATAAAATATGGAAAAATCCCAATGCTTTTGAAAGAACAAAAGTTAATTGAACAGAAATTAGTCAAATTGCAAAAGACACACCATTTTTTAAAAGAAGAAGTGACAGAAGAAGATGTTGCCCGTGTTGTTTCTCGTTGGACAGGAATTCCTGTCATGAGGTTAATCACAGAAGAAGCCAAAAAACTGGAAACAATGGAATACACTCTAAATAGAAGGGTTATAGGCCAAGAAGAGGCAATTAGCGCTATTTCTCGGGCCATAAGGCGGGCTAGGGCTGGCATTTCAGAGGAAGATAAGCCTCTTGGGTCATTTTTATTTTTAGGCCCGACAGGCGTTGGTAAAACCGAGACTGCCCGCGCCCTTGGTGAATTTTTGTTTAATGACGAAAAATCTTTAGTAAGGTTGGATATGTCAGAATATATGGAGCGGCATACAGTTTCTAAAATTATCGGTTCTCCTCCTGGCTATGTCGGTTATGAGGAAGCCGGCCAACTTACAGAGAAAGTAAGAAGGAGACCTTATTCCATAATTTTGCTTGATGAAATAGAAAAAGCTCATCCCGAAGTTTTTAATATTTTATTGCAAATTTTTGAAGATGGCAGGTTGACAGATTCAAAAGGCAGAATGGTTTCTTTTAAAAATACAATTATAATAATGACTTCAAATGTCGGTTCCGACTATATTAATAAAATGTCTGCAATCGGTTTTAGCACTAAAGAAGAGATTGCCGAACGGGAATCAATGAAAGACAAAATAATGAATTCTCTCAAAGACCAATTTAGGCCAGAGTTTTTAAATCGTATTGATGAAATTGTAATATTTAATTATTTGAAGAAAGAAGAAATCAAAATGATTGTCGATCTAGAATTGTCAAAAGTTGAGAAAAGATTAAAAGCAAAAGAAATTAGCATAAAAGTTTCTGAAACAGTTAAAGAGCTTTTGGTCCGCGAAGGATTTGACCCGAATCTTGGGGCGCGTCCCTTAAAAAGGGTTATTCAAAGGTTAATTCTTGACCCGTTGTCAATTAAGATTGTCACAAACGAAATTTTGGAAGGAAGTAGGATTTTAATTAATGAACAAAACGGTAAGATTGTATTTGAAATACCAAGATTATTACCAAAGATAGAAAAACTTGAAAAAGTTTCCACAAAAAAATAGTCCAACTTTTTAGTTGGACATATTGAAAATTAAATAATTAGCAACGATTCGGTTGGTATTATTATTCTACCACCGCTTATTTTTTTGAAAAGAGGGTATGTTTTTTTTACTGCTTCAATTGTAATACCTTCACTTTTGGCAATTTTTTCCCGTGCCTTTGTTAAATCATAATCTTCTGATATAACGTAAATATTACGATGTAAACTCGTGAAATGGTAAGCAGTCAATTTACAAACAGACAACGTTACAACCATTGTGATTTCTCCATTAGAAAGTTAAAGGTGCAACTCTGGTTTAGTTTATCATAATTATTTTATAATTTCAATGTTTTATAAAATTTTAAAGATTATTGGCGTTTTAATTTTAGGAGCTTTGGGCGCTTTGATTTTTAATGTATTTTTATTGCCATATTTATTAACCAGTCCTTATTTTGAAAATTTTCAATTTGTTAAATATTTTAAAGAAGGCAAAATTTTTGTAAATAAAACAGAACAAGTTTATATACAAGAAAACACCGCTATAGAAGATTCAATCCAAAGAGTTAAAAATTCAATTGTAACAATTCAAGGCCTGCCTGCGCAGGCAGGTAAAACTATAACATCAGGGTTAATTGCTACATCAGATGGAATTATAATAACCTTAGCAAATGCAATTCCCACAAACGGTAAATTTAATGTTTTTTTGCAAGGGGATAGGGTAAATTTTAAAGTTGTAAAAATAGATAATAAAAATAATTTGGCTTTGATAAAAATTGATAAAAATAATTTACAGACCATTGGGTTTGCTGATTTAGATAAAGTAAAATTAGGTCAAAAAGTATTTTTATTAGCTTCAACCTCAACAAAACAAGATAATTGGTTTGTAAATGAGGGGATTATAAGAGAAATTGACAAAGATACTATAAAAACAAATATTAAAGAAATCTCAATAGTAACCGGCGGTCCGTTGTTTAATTTAGCCGGCGAATTAGTTGGCTTAAATTTTATTGATTCAGAAAACAAAATTTCCGCAGTCCCAATTAATAAGATTCAGGAATTATTAGGATTATGATTTTATCAATATTTTTTAGCCATTATTATATTACGGTAGTAAAAAACTTATCCCCAACCCGCCCCTTGAGCCTTCACCACAAGGACAAAATTTTTATAGAAGCAATTAAAAGGAGTATAAATATTCATATTTTTTTAAATAAAAAGTTATCCACACCCCGCCTCTTAACAAGGTTTTATATCCTGATAGACTCAAGGCAGGTTGGCTTTTTAGAGAATCTTTATAGATTTTCAGAAAAGCTGGTCATCGCTCATTGCCAATCCGCCTACCCTCAACCCTTTTAATACAACCCCAACCAAAACAAACATACACAAGCAAAGCTTTCTTCACGGGCAGCTTTTTCGTTTGTAGAGAATTTGTCCACAGTTTAACTGTGGATTTTTTATGATAAAATAAACCATTGTATCTTATTTTTTTAATAAGCATTGGAAATGTCTAATCTTTTTATGTTTTTAACAAAATATATTATTAATTTATAATTTAATTTGCTAAAGTATAATAAATTTAATGTTAGTGATGGGTTTACAGTTTTTGAGGTATTAATCGTAGTTACTATTATTTTTATAGTGACTTCTATCGTATTAGTTAATGTAACTACCTATATTAATAAAGGAAAAGACTCATCTATAAAAGGAGACCTAGCTTCATTATTGTTAAATGGTTCTCTCTATTTTGATAATCATGGGGATTACAATAATTTTTGTAATGATTCTCTTTCTCAAAATATTTTTAATGCCATAGTTTCGCTAAGAAAAAATTGTAATGATAGTGATGAAGAAAATACTAATTGGGCTGCTTGTGCTCGGCTTAACGTTCCTGTTCCAATTAAGGCATGGTGCGTTGATAGTACGGGTACAAAAAAACAAATTAATAATAGCCAATGCACTAATGGCATTCATTCTTGCCCGTAAATTTTTCAAAGTTATCCACAGTTCATTTGTGGATTTTTTGTTTTTTTAATTGATTTGAAAATTGTTAAGAGTTATAATTAAATAATATTATAGAAATTGCTAAAGCAATTTATATAATTACTTCGCGCGTGGGGAATAAGAATAAATTCTTACTCTTCCCTCGCTAGTAATTATTAATATTAAAAAATATTATGAAATTTTTAACTCAAGGTAAAACAAATTGGAAATTTATTATTATTTTCTCTTTAATTGCAGTTATTCTAAGTGCTGGAATTTTATTGTATGTAAAAAATGCATTAAATTATAATTATCAGCAACCTATTTATGGAAGTTATAAAAAAACAGTAAGTCAACAAACTTATAGTCAAAATGCACAAAATGTAACATTGTCTTACGGCGATGCAGTGAAAAAATATCAAGACCGTAGAATTCAGTTTGATCCCAATTGTATACCAGTCCCTTATTATGTTGTTTTCAAAAAAGGGACAAGTATAATGTTGGATAATCGTTATAACAAAGCAAGACCAATATATTTAGATGGTGCAAAATACAATATAGGCGCTTATGGGTTTAAGATAGTTACCTTGACCACTACGGCTAAATTGCCCCATACAATAAGAATTGATTGCGGCACAGGAAAGAATAATGGAAGCATATTTTTAGAGCAATAAAAATTATATAAATTATAAAAAAATCGCCTAAATGGCGATTTTTTTATTTATCTACATACTAAATTTATTTTTCCATTTTATATTTATAATAGAATAAATTTAATAAGTTTTAATTAAATTATCAGCTATTTTATTAATAAAAAGTTATCCACAGGGTGAAGACTTGACAAGGTTTTATCTTCTGATAAACTCAAAGTAGATTAGCTTTTAGATTATCTTCTTCTGAAGATTTTCAAAAAAGCTGGTCATCGCTCATTGCCAATCCGCCTACCCTCAACCCCCTTTAAACTCCCCCCTCAACACCAAAATAGAACGTCGTAAAGGCTCTCCTCTCGGATAGCCTTTCATCATTTACAGAAACAGAAAAGTTATTCACATGCCAAGTGTGGATTTTTTTGTTGTTCTTTAGGTTGACGTTAACAAACAACCAATTTTATCACATCCTGAAAAAGAAGTACCGCCGGGAAATATTATCAGATATTTTTTGCTTTATCATTTGTTTTATAGTATTATACTGATTAGTCTTGGTCCTTTAACAAAAGAGAGGTGTCAAATGAGCCAAAAAAAAGATTTAGAAAAAATCTTTGATGAATTGAAGGAATATATACGCGAGACATTAGAAGTTATCCATACTCATTATAGATTAATTAATAGTAGACAAACTATAGAAGAGGTCTATGAAATATTGTCAGAAGAATTTAATTGGAGGGATGCGGATGTAAGTAGTTTAGTTAAAAAAATATATGATGAAACTGAAATTACATTTGATGAGTTTGAAAATATTTGTTCTTTTCTAGGTTATACTTTAGAAAGAGTTTTAGAACTTGCAGTTTTTTCCAGGAATAATGAAGAGAAATCTGAAAAAGAAGTAAATAAAGAAATTTTAGACGAAATAGAATATGATTTTTGGCGCCATAAACAAGGATCAGGAGAATAATTCCACGCCGCTTCTCAAAAGTTATCCACAGTTTGTTCTGTGGATTTTTTTATTGTAAAATAAGTGAATATTTTTAAATTTTTTTACAAATGAATAATCTTTTTAAGCCGTTGGTTTTAGGAATTAAGATTATAATTTCCGCTTTTTTAATTTATCTTGTATTTAAGTCTAATTTTAATGATAATATGCAGCGTACCGTTGCATTTATATTATTATTTTTTATTATATTGCCGACTTTTTTTGTTTTCTTTTTCAAAAAGAGGATTTTTGCACGTTATCCTAAATTTATTAAATTTTGGAGGGTATTTCGCATTATTTATATTATTTTTATTGTTTTATTTTTAGCATTAATGATAATAGGTTTTTATCGTCGTTATGATCTTAGCAGGACAAATCAAGCAATAGATTTTATTAACAGTAAAAAAATTACTCTTTTTGATATTATGGGGCAAAATTTACTCCCCAAACCGGATCAAAAAATTAATGATTCAACAATAACTGGCATTGCCAGTATAGCATTTTCAATAAAGAATACTTCTTTTGCATTAGCAGATTCTATTTTTGATTTTGGACAAGGAATTGTATTTAATGTGGCGCAAATGTTTAGTAATCAAAATATTTTTGTAGCATCTTTAAATTCTGACCAAAATTCTCAAGTTGTTGGCAATTCATTAGTTTCACAAGATTTACAAACATTTGAAAATAGGCAAAGTAATTTAAAAGAAGCGCAATTAACGGATATTTCTACGAATATTAATAATGGAAATTTACCAAAAATAAATTCAAATAATGTGCAAGATCAAATAGATGATATTTTAGAAAGAATTGATTTATTAAGACAACAGATTGCAGAGTTAAATAGAAGTTCAGAATTAGATGATAACCAAAATCAATTAGATGATAAAAACCTGCTTGCCGATAGTCAGGTTAATAAAATAGATCAACAAATACAACAACAAAATAATCTTCCAAAAACAAATAGTAGTGGCGGTAGTAGCAATCCCATTTATCTTCCAATTTTAATTTCAGAAGTGCAGATTGGAGGTTTAACCGATGTAAAACAAGAATTTGTGGAATTGTATAATCCAAATAGCCAAAATGTTGATTTAACCAATTGGTATTTACAGAGAAAAACAAAAAATGGTTCTAATTATTCTACTTTTGCGCCCAATACACTATTTTCTGGCAAAAAAATCGAAACTAAAGATTATTTTTTAATTGCGAGATTTGGTTCAAGTTTTGTTAATTCTGCAGACATTATAATTGATAATCCCTTAACAGAAGATAATTCTTTGGCTTTAAAAAATCCTAATGGAGATATTTCAGATAAAGTGGGTTGGGGACAGGCACAAGATTATGAATTATTGCCAGCTCAAAATCCGAGTCCGGACCAAAGTATTGGCAGAAAATTAATTTCAGGAGAGGATACTGATACAGATAACAATTTTGCTGATTTTGAAATTGATAATCCAACGCCAAAAGCAAAAAATATCACTTATGTTGCTCCGCCGACATTGTCTCCAAAAGATACAGAAGCCCCAAAAGTTATTTTTAGCCTTAATTCAACTCAAAATAATTTTTCTTTTACTGTTAATTTTGATATCACAGATCCTATGGGTACAGTGCCTCCATCGGGAGTTGATGGTTATACTTTAAGATGGAAAGAAGAAACAAGTAATTGGCAGGAAGATTCTTATAAAAATATTGATGGCAATCCGGTAACATTTTTAGGAACAAGAGATTTTACGGGGAACGACGAGAAAAATTATTATTTTCAGATAAAAACAAAAGATTTGGCGGGAAACGAATCAGATTGGCAACTTGAAACTCCAGCAACAACAAAAATAAGCACTTTTAAAAAAGTTTTGATAAATGAAATACAAATTGACAATAAAGCGGGGACTGGTGGAACTGATGATGATTGGGTTGAATTATATAACCCAAATAACATTGATGTTTCTTTGTCTGGTTGGTCTGTCCAAAAATTTAGCTCTAACAATCCCTGTTCTCTTAACAAGGGTTTTTATAAAAAAGATTTTGGCGACGATGCTAAAATTCCAGACAAAAGTTTCTTTTTAATTGTCGGTACCCAGGCCGCAGATTCTTTAAAGGAGTTAGCTGATATGACACTTGGTTGGTCATTATCAGACAACAACACAGTTTATTTAGTAAGGTCTAAAGACAAAATTACCAATCCAGACGATTCAAATATTGTAGATAAAGTTGGCTTTGGTGATAAATCTTGTTTTCCAGAAAAAAATTATGCACCAGCTCCGTCAGAGACAAAAAGTATTGAAAGGAAAAAACTTAGTTTAGACACAGACGACAATAGCCAGGATTTTAAAATTTCAGATGAACCTACACCTAAAGGAACTTTTCCCAAGGTAATTATACAAGATATTACAGATTATTCTAATAATCCAAGTAGTAATTCGCCCGGCGCCCCTCTTTATAATCTTTTGATTAAATGGCAAGACCCTAGCTTAAATATAGATTTTTATCAGGTTCAGTATAAATTAAATGATGATAATTGGCGAGATTGGTTATCTAAAACAACTCAAACACAAGAATATTTCCAAGCAGTTTACTCATTATTAAATGACAATATTTATTCTTTCAGAGTAAGGGCTCAGGATAAAGATGGTAATCAAGGAAATTGGTCAGAAACTACTATTAATTTAACAAATCCGGTAGTGATAAATGAAGTAGCATATGCTGGCACGGATGCCAGCCCTGACGACCAATGGATAGAACTTTATAATAGAAGCAATAAAGATATTGATTTGACCGGCTGGAAGATTGTTTCTGGTTTAAATGGCTCAGATACTCTTAATCTTTCGCTTAAAGGCACAATTTTATCTAAAGGATATTTTATTTTAGAAAGGAATGATGACAATTCTTTATCTGATGTTTTGGCCGACCAAATTTTTACAGATCCAATAGGTAAAAATTATTTTTATTTGCGTGATGAAAAAAATAGATATATTGATGAATTTTATATGCCTTACAACGGATTAGATGAAAACAGTTTTATTAAAGATGGAAACCACTATTCAGTAGAAAGAATTAGCCCTTACTCTTTTGGTATCTATGATAAAAATTGGAAAATAAATAACGGCAAAATTTTAAACGGCAAAGACAAAAATGAAAATCAAATTTATGGAACTCCGGGTCAGCAAAATAGCGTTTACCAAATGTACACATATTATTCTTCAAGTTTTATACAAGATACCACGCTTAAAAAAGAATTAAGCCCATATTTATTTTCAGGTTTTAATGTACAAGTACTTAAAGGAATTAATTTAATAATTGAGCCGGGAGTTGTTATAAAGTTTTATGATTCGCAATCAAATTTAACGATAAATGGAACCATAAAAGCGATTGGGACGGATGCTGATAAAATTATTTTTACTTCTTTTCGCGATGATGAATATGGCAAAGACAGCAATAATGATGGGGACCAATTTTTGCCTGCTCCCGGCAATTGGTTAGGTTTATATTTTACAAAAACCAGCCAAAGTTCAAATTTAGAAAATATTAATATCACCTATGGAGGCGCTTTTTATGAAAATCCAGATAACCAGAATTTTACTGCCGCAATAAAAATTGACCAATCTTCTATTACATTGAAAAACTCTATTATTCAAAAAAATGCTAACAATGGAATTTGGTTAATTAATTCACCGTCAGTTATTGATAATGTACAATTTTTAGAACAAAAAACGTCAACAGTTTTACTTCCAGCTAAAGCAATTTATGTTCAAGGTGGCAGTCCAACTATTAAAAATTCTAATTTTGAAGATAATACTTACGGAATTTATATAGACTCTTGGCATAATCCAGATACAGGTGAAGATATTTCGGGAACTCCTGATTATTCAGAGAATAATCAATTTAAAGATAATGAACTGGGTGATATTTTCACTGCTGTTTCCCCTTAATTATTCATTGTAATCGCACTCTCTTTTTTAAAGAGAGCTCGTTTTTTATTTACCCCGTTAGAAGTTATATATAGTATGTGTTTTTTGATTTTTACTCTGTTGTTATATAAAATGTTTCTAATTTTATAAAAAATTATTTAACTTCTAACGGGGTTTATCCACAGTTAAAATAAAAAATAATTGTGATATACTGGTTAATAGTTTTTACAAAACTTTGCTTTTGACTTTTAAACTATTTTTTGTTAGAATTTGGGGATTATGGAAGATAAGTTTGTAAAAATAACCAGTGCAGTTTATAAGATTTTGGATTTTTTACCGGATGAAGATCCCTTAAAAAATAGGGCTAAAGAAAAAGCATTGGCAATATTAGAAAATTTAACCTTGATTTCAGATGCAGGGGGTTGGGTTTCTTTGAAAGCATATCTTTCGCCAAACAGAGAAAAAGCATCAGTTCAATTATTAGATGATATAAAAGTTTTAGAAAATTACCTTAAAATTGGGAAACATCAAGGTTGGATAGATAGTATTAATTTTTTAATAATTACAAAAGAATACAATAATATTAAAAGTGGAATTAACCTTCCTAAGGGGTTAATTAAGCAAAGTATAGAAATTGCTTATAAAGTTGTCCCGACTCTATCAGGGATTCAAGATAATATCAAAACAAAAGAGGATAAAAAGATAATTGATGAGAAGAAAGAACCTAATATTAACAATAAATTTATAGATATTGAAAAGTATTCAGAAAGACCTGCCAGCGCAGGCAGGCAAGAAAAGATTTTACAGATATTGGCCGAAAAAGAAAAAGCTCAGGTTTCAGACCTTATAAAAGAATTGCCAAATATAACAAAAAGGACAGTTAGAAGAGATTTAGGTGACTTATTGAAAAAGGGTAAAATAATTAGAGTTGGCGAATGGAATCAAGTTTTTTATAAAATTTTAAAAAGTATTGATAAAGTTAATGAAAATAATGTAAATTCTGATAGGACATAGGTTTTGTCCTATTAAAATAACAAATGTCCTACTAAGTATTGACCCAGCACCACTTTCACCAGATAAACCTAATTCACTTTTTTGCTTATCTTTAAATCAAAATATCATAAACAGTCTAATTATTAGGACGTGAAAGTGGTGCTGGGTTGATTTTGTCCTATTTTTATGCTATAATTTAGTTTTAAATTATGAATAGCCCCAAAGAACAATTTAGTCAAATCTATGATCAATATATTGAAAAAATATATAGGTTTGTTTATTTAAAGGTAAATTCACAAGAAATAGCTGAAGATTTAACTTCTAAAGCGTTTTTAAAAGGGTGGGAATCATACCAAAAAGAGCAAGAAATTAAGAATCCAGGAGCATTTTTATACCAAATTGCTAGAAATATGGTAATAGATCATTATAGAGAAAAAGAAAAAATAAAAACAACTTCAATAGATTACGTTCCACAAATAGCCGACCCTAGGACAAATTTATATGAAAAAGCAGTTTTAAGTTCGGATATTGAACCAATAAAATTAGCTATTTTTAAGTTAAAAAAAGATTATCAAGATATTCTTATTTGGTATTATTTAGAAGATATGTCTACAGATCAAATAGCTGAATTATTAAATAAACCCGTTGGTACAGTAAGGGTAATGATACATAGAGGATTAAAATACCTTAAAGATGAATTAAGGGGAGAAGCATAAGTGTAACCTCGTTAGAAGTTTTATTATGTGGCATGTTATTTATTGCAGATTTGATGAAATTTCTAAAGGGGTGTAACAAAAAACCTTATTTATCGTCTTCATATTAATGACAGAAAAAGAGCTCATTTCTAAGATTCAGGGATTGAAGCAAATTAAACCCAGAAAAAACTGGGTTATTTTGGTTAAATCAGATATTTTTGGCCTTCCTACGCAGACAGGAAATAATATCATTGAAAACAAAGCCGTTAATAAATTAAATTATACGGAAAGGTTGCTGAATATTTTTAGCCCGGTTTTTCAGAGGAAATTCGCTTATGCTTTAGCGGTATTTTTATTTGTTTTTGCAGGAGTGTTTAGTTTTATGAAATATGGTTTGCCGCAGGATGTAAAAGTGGTAGAGCAATCACCAGCTGCTTTAACTTCAATAAAAAGTAATGTTGAGACATTTAAAATAAAATCCCAGAATTTAGCGCAAGCCGTAAGAAGAAAGTCAAATAATATTTCCCTAGCCTTAAATGAAGTTAAGGATGCTGCTAAAGAATTAACTAATGCTATACAAAAAGATCCTCAATTGGCAAAAACTGTTGCTTTGGATATTAATAACAATAAAACTTATTTGGATATTCCCGACGGAAATGATTTAAGAGAAACTTCTGATGCTTTATACAAGGCAATTGATAGCCAAATGATAGGAGATTTAGAGAAAACAACTTTGACAGAAGATCAGCAAAAGACGTTGGATGTGATTAAAGATTTGTATAATCAAGGCAAGTATTCTTCTGCATTGGAAAATATATTATTGATTAACAATACTGATAGCAAGAAGTAATAAATTTAATATTTGATTAGTCGCTAATAATTCGTGGTTAATACGTAAAACCGCGAATAGTCCCTAAGTAAATTAAAATTTACCGGGCAAAACGGTCGACGCGACAAGAAATATATTGTCGATTAATAAAATTAAAACAAAATACAAAAATTAAAATGAATATAAGACAAACAATTATAACAGCCACAGTCGCTTTGACTATGGTTGCAATGATTGCTCCTGCCGCAACTGGCGCAGCTACAATTGCAGATTTACAGACCCAGATTAATGCTTTGATGGCTCAGTTGGCCACCTTACAAGGTCCGACTACCACGACAACTACGGTACCCGCAGATTGCGTTGGTGTAACCTTTTCAAGGAATTTGAGAGTGGGATCTAGGGGTTCAGATGTAAAATGCTTTCAAGTTCTTTTGAATACCCATGGTTATCAGCTTGCAGCATCGGGAGCAGGTTCGCCTGGCAATGAAACTTCCTACTTTGGTCCAAGAACCTTAGCATCGGTAAGAGCATGGCAGGCAGCACAGGGATGGACACCTGCAAACCAGGTTGGCCCTCTTTCTAGAGCAAAATTTAATTCATGGTTGAGTGGTTCAACAACAACCACCAATACAACCAATACCACCAATACAACTACAACTACAACTACAACTACAACTGTTCCAACGGGCGCAGGGCTTTCAGTAATGTTATCTTCTGATACACCTGCTTCAAGCGCGGTTGTAAGTACTGCGGCTTTAGTTCCATTAGCAAAATTAACATTTACTAATGGAGATAGCTCTTCAGTAAAAGTAACAGGATTAAAATTAAAGAGAATCGGCGTTTCAGCTGATGCTTCTTTAAGTAATGTTTATTTATTTAATGGAGCAAACAGGTTGACCGATGCAGCCAGTGTTTCAGCTGGAGTAATCACCTTTAATGATCCAAATGGGTTATTAGGTGGGATTGATCCAATGAGTTCTAAATCCATTACGGTTTATTCTGATTTAGCTGCTGCCTCAGGTGAAACATTGGGAGTATCTTTGGTGCAAGCTTCTGATATTACATCAAATGCCAGTTCTGTAACAGGAACTTATCCAATAAATGGAAACTTGATGAGTGTTGCCGTAGCCACTTTAGCTGGAGTTAACTTTAATAATTCAACAACTCCATCAACGGCAAGCATTAATCCTATGAACGATATAGCTGTATGGGAAAACTTAACGAGCATTACAACAAGGTCAGTTACATTTAATTGGTTCCGCTTGAGAGAAATTGGAACAATAGATTACAGCGCTTTGCAAAACTTCAGATTGTATGTTGACGGAGTAATGGTTGGTTCAGCGGTAAAAAACTTAGATGCAAATGGTTATGTAACCTTTGACTTAACAGGCGCTCCTCTAACATTACAAACTGGCACAAGAGACATTAAAATGTTGGCCGATGTAATCGGAGGGTCAAATAGAACATTCAGTTTCTCATTAAGAGTTGTTGCTGATGCAAAATTCATAGACACCCAATATGGAGCCAGCGTATTAGCTCAGTCTAATAGTGCAGCATTCACTGCCAGAACAACAGGTACTGAAACAATTAATTCTGGAACAATAACAATTCAGAAAACATCTGACTCACCAGCCGGAAATATAACCAACTTGGCTTCAAACCAAGTTTTGGGCAGATTTAAACTTACCGCCGCTGGCGAAAAAGTTAAAGTTGATACTTTGACAGTCGGTGTAATTTCTAGCAAGGCAGCAGTAGGTTGTTTGAGAAACGGCGCATTATTTGCCAATGGCGTGCAAATCGGAAGCACTTCTGATTTATACACAACCACAAACACTACTTGCACTAGTTCAACTACTTTGCTTGCAAAAGCTTTTGCTTTAGGTTCCTCATTGATTGTTGATCCTGCGAGTCCCGTAACAGTTGAAGTAAGGGGTGACATTTTTGACAATGACGGAACAAACAGCTTAGCTGCCAATGATACTTTACAGGCTCAATTAAATGTTGGATCTGCAAATGGCACAGGACAAGTTTCTTTGGTAACATCAAACGTTCCTACATCAGCTTTAACTGCAAATCAGTTGACAGTAAAAACAGGAACTTTGACTTTAGCTAAATACACGGCTTATACCAATCAAAACGCAGTTGCTCCTTTGACTAACTCTAAATTAGCTCACTTTACATTAAACAATGATACTGTTGAGCCAATAAATCTTACTGCAATTGAAATAGATTTGAATTCTGTTTCTACTTATACAAATAATTTGTATGTTCAGTATGGAACACAGTCAACTCCTAAAATAGCAATTCCAGCCGCTACTAACTCCCAGTCTATCTTCTACACATTGGCTCCAGGCACTACTATTGATGTGATGGTCTTTACAGACATTGCTTCAGGCTCTACTTCAGGAACAGGTGTTGCTTCAGTGGAGGTTTGCGGAACGACTGCAAATTCAGCTGTTGCGGTTTACACCAGTACTGCAACTACCTGTTCTAATGGAACCATAGCCGGTCAGACAGTTACCTATACTACTGGTTCTATTACTTCAGGCGTAGACCCAACAACACCTGTTAACGCAATATATGCAGGAGGTCAATCAGCATTAGTTGCCGCTAAGTTCAAAATTACAGCTCAAAATGATTCCTACACGCTTCAAGAGTTTAGGGTATCAGTAGCTTCAGCTCAAATTTCAGCTGCAATAAACAATGTTTCTTTGTGGGATGGAACAACATTATTAGCAACACAGCCATTTAACCAGAATACTAACACACAGGCATACTTTACTGGCTTGAATCTTCCAATTCCAGCTAATACTTACAAAGTATTGACTGCTTCATTGAATTTGGCAACTCCTTATACAGATTTCATTGGTTCGGCTAATGCGGCTGGTACGGTTATTACCACTGGAAGGAATGCTAAGGTAACGATGACTTATTACAAAGTTGCTAATAGCCAAGGGGTTGTGACTACTTCCGGTACGCTAACCAATGCAGGAAACGATGTGCTTGTTAGAAAGTCAATTCCTACACTTACATTATTGTCAATTCCCGCAAACCAGGGAGTCGCGCTCTCAGCCGGATCGACAACTTCTTTGTATCACTTCCAAGTTGCGGCTGATGCAAAGGGTCCTATTGCCTTAAAGCAATTTGCCTTTACGGTTACTCCAGTAGATAACGGAGCAGCAAGTTCACCTTTACCTTCTTTGAGTACTTTCAAGTTCTTTTTGGGCTCAGCTGATATTACAAATTCAGTTACCATACAGAATGCTTCTGGAACTAGCTTGAAGACCACGGCAACGTCTCTTCAGACAAACACAGTAAGCAAAGTGGTTAATGTAACCTTCAATACGGAACAAGCAATTACCGCAGGTAGTTCGCTTGACTTCACACTGAAAGCAGTAGGTGCCGGATTCCAGATTTCAACCACTGGTAACGACTCGGTTTCAACCGCCTTGCCAGCTGATACTGCAGCTTTCGTTGGAATTTCTCAAACGACAGCTTCAGACAGCGCGTATTTGGCGTCAGCAGGTCCTGCAGACACTGCAGTTGCTTTGTTAGCTCTGACATCCAACCAGACAACGGCTGCTGCCGGTGGTACGGTAAACTTCATTTGGTCTGATTATTCAGCTCAAGTACACAACTACGCGCAAGGCACTTCCAACTCAGCAGACTGGTTCAGTGGATACGAGGCTTTGAGTCTACCATTGGATGCTGTGGGTATAACTGCTCAGTAATTAATTTAAACCCTTTGCCTGCTTGTGGAAGGTTAAGGAGTTATAAACAAAAAGACGCCAATTGGCGTCTTTTTGTTTTAGGTGTAAAATCTACGATTTATTTAGGCAGTGTTTGCAAAAACATATTTACTTCATCTTTTGCTTCTGGCATTAGTTTTAAAAATATCAAAGCCTCTTGTTGGGCTTTTTTATATTCGCCTAACTCTTTGTAAGTAAAAGCTAAAGAAGAATGGTATTGTGCTATATTGGGTTTTATTTCTATAAGTTTTTCATAGGTCAGGGCTAATTCTTTGTAATTTTGTGCCTTTGCATAGGCATTTGCTAATTGATTTAGAGACAATACGTTAGTTGAAATAAAATGTTTATCTTCAGCTATTTTTATATCTTTTATAGCATTATCTTTTTCTTTTAAATATATTTCAGAGAGCGCTTTTTGCCAGTAGCAATCTGCAACATTAGGATACAAAGCAATACATTGTTGCGCTTTATTTTTCATATTTTGATAGTTGCCTGATATCATATAATTTTTTATTTGTTCAAGAATGGTTTCTTGGTGATTTGGCGCGAGTGTATTTGCTTTTTCTAAATATGAGTTTGCCTCATTTATCAGTTCAATTTTTTTATCAGGGTCTTTTTCGATAGAGGCTTCTACATTTGTAAATCCCCCTAAAAATATCCATAATCTTGAGAAAAGTGGCTGTATTTTTATGGCTTCTTTCATTATTTCTATGCCTCTTTTAGCGTAAATAAAATTATTTTCGGGATATGAATTGGCACATTTTTTCATAAAATCAACATAATTCATTTTTGAGTAGGCATCTAAAAAACTACGTTTTGACATAATACTCTCCATAATTTTCACAGCATTATTGCAAGAGCCATTTATTACAAGACTGTCTGCAATATTTATTTTTGCGTTGATTTGAAGAGGTTTGATATTGTATTGCCATAAAAAAATAATAAGCGTGATAAAAAGGAATACAATAATTGATTTTTTCCATAGTTGATTACCACTGGAGTTTTTTACGTTGTTTTGCACGGATGTCAGTATTGGATTAACGGAACTTAACGAGATCAGATAAAGTGAGTAACCGATTAAAAGAAAGAATATTAAATATGACGCAAAGCCGTCAAAGCTAAAAATGTTGGCGGCCAGGTAGGCAATCAGGGTTGCTTGTACGCCATGCGCTGTTATTGAATGCGGATTTTTGCTTTTTAATTTTTGAAGTTTCCAAAAAATATATCCAAACAATGTAAAATAAACTATTATGCCTAAAATCCCAGATTGTATCCCTATATCAAAAAATATGCCATGCGCCCTGTCCCACCAATCACTCAAACGACTATTGATATAAGGCAGGGAAGGATCATAATATTTGTCAAATGCCACTGCAAAATTTTCCGGTCCCCAGCCCAACACAGGTTTTTCTTTTAGGGCCACAAACGCAATTTTCCAGGCGTAAAAACGAGCGTCATTTAAAAATTGCTTGAGTGAAAGTCTTGTATATATATTATTTAGAGTTGTATGTTTTCCTATATAATATGGCGTTTGTTGGTTTGTATTTACATAGTAAACAGCAAAAACTGCGGCAAATAATAAAATTACAGAAATAATTTTTAATACGGCATTTTTTTTGAGATAAACCTCATCAGATTTCTTATTATAAAGTACATCACCAGATGCTTGATGTGTTTTACTTCTAACGGGGTAAAATAACAAAAAATAGATAATGCCGATAAATAAGCCAAGATATGCTGCTCTGCTATTAGCAATTAATATAATGTAAAAAAATAATAAAACTACAAATAAATAAAATAATTTCTTTATTATTATTTTTTCTTTTATTGAAAAAAACAATGTCGGGAAAAATAAAAGTAAAATATAAATTGAAAGAAGGTCAGAGTTACCCAGTGTTGACACTGGTCTGTCAGAGATAGAGATAAAAATTTTATTAAATAAACCATAATATTGGATTATTGCCACAAAAGAGACTAAAATTCCGATAATGATTGAAAAATTTAATATTTTTTGCCAATCAGGATTTTTTACGATAAAAAAGAGTAATATGGCAAATATAATATAACTTGTAAAGTTTATAAATCCTCCTGAGCGTTCTGGAGAACCCCATAAGCTAAAATAAGAATCTACAGAAAAAATTGTCGCTAAAAGAAAAACAAAAAAAAGTGCAATTAGAATCCACAAAGCCTTATTTTTTTTAATATCGGGTAGTTGGATTTCATTTTTTCTATATAAAAACTGGAAAATAAACAAAAAAATAAGGATAGACAAAATACTTCTGAAAACAATTGTTTTACCCCAATCGGGAGGGAAAAACCATGGCGGGATAGTTGCAATGGGTAAAGATAAAATCAAAAAAAATCCCGTCAAATAGAACCAATAGAATTTATTTAAAGATGAGTTGTTTTCCATATTAATTTATGATATAAGTAAAATATTAAAAAAGCAATTTTAGTCTTAATAAATGAAAAAAATAGTAATTACATCGGGCTACTTTAACCCCCTGCATATCGGCCATATCAATTTAATAAAAGAAGCCAAAAAACTTGGGGACTATTTAGTTGTTATTGTCAATAATGATGAACAGGTAAAGTTAAAGGGAAGTGTGCCTTTTATGGTAGAGCAAGAACGCATGGCAATTATAAAGGACATAAAGCATGTTAACGAAGTCTTTCTATCTATTGATGATTATGCCGAAGGCAAACATGTTCCCATTGCAAAATCATTGCAGGCAATAGCCCATCAGCATAAAGGCGAGCTTATTTTTGCTAAAGGCGGAGATAGGAATTTTGACAATATTCCCGAGAGCGAAAAAAAGGTGTGTCGGGATTTTAATATTAAGGTAGTTAATAATGTGGGCGGAGGCAAGGTTCAAAGTTCCTCTGGATTATTAGGCAAAATTAAGATTAAATAGTCATCTCTATTGTGGAAATAAAAGAGTGTCCAATATGTAATTTAGAATACCCGTCATTTTTTTCTGAAAGGGATACGCATGTTTTTTTAAAATGCAATAATTGTAATTTAGTGTTTATGAATCCATTGCCAGACACCAAAGAACTCATTAGTAATTTTTATTCCGAAGAATCTGGGTACCACTCAAAATTAGTTAAAAATTTAAAAGAAATAAAGAGATATAACAAAAAATTTACAAAGGTTATAAATACGTTAACTCATCTTGGAATAACCGGTAATGTATTGGATGTAGGTTGTGCTAATGGCGAGTTTTTATTTTTAGCAAAAAAATATGGATTTAATCCGTACGGCGTTGAAGCTAATACCTATACTGCAAATACCGCAGTTAATAATGGGCTAAATGTTTTTAATGGTACCTTAGAGGAAGCAAACTTTGAAAAAAATTATTTTTCGGTAATATATCTGGGAGACATTATTGAACATGTTGTTGATCCGGTTGCTTTACTTCGCGAATGTAAAAGAATATTGAAAAAAGGAGGAATAATCGTTATTTCAACCCCAAATATAGATTGTTTTTGGGTCAAAGCCACTCAATATATCTGTCATTGGCTTAAATTGCCATGGTCGGTATTATTACCTCCGTATCACTTGTATCTTTTTTCCGAAGCCAATTTTAAAAAGTTGATGCATAAAGTAGATTTTAAAATTTTAGAAATAAAATATAACAATCTTTCTTTAAGGCACGAGCTTGGAGGGACAAGATTATTACCAAAACTCAAAAGCGAAAAGTCTATTACAATGTTATTTTATATGATATTAGTTTTTTTGGTGTATACTATCATCTATGTCATCAATTTCTTGCTGCAGCTCTTTTTGAAAAAAAAATTTGAAATGATAGTTTTTGCTAAAAATTAAAATCAGTTTTATTTATTCTTGTTTCTTGGCCCGGGTGAATGTTTTTATATAGTAACAACAATATTAGAAGAAGAAATTTTAGTTTTAAACCCCATTTTTTGTAAAAAGTCCTGCACCTCTTTTATTTCAGAAGGATAATGATAACTTGCCACGATTATTTTTACGTTAGGATTGTCTTTTAATGTTTTTTCTGCCCCTCTTAAAATAGGTATTTCTGTTCCTTCGGTGTCAATTTTAATGATGTCTATTTTTTTTAGGTGCAATTCCTCAAGTAAGGTATCCAGGGTTTTTGTGCTTACTTGAGTCCAAGTATTTTCCCATTCTCGGGGTAATAAAGAATGGCAGACTGAAGAACGAGAAATATATAATTTTTCTAAACCGTTATGATTCGATAGAGCCGTATTTGCAAGAATTACATTTTTAAAATCATTTATTTTAACATTTTCTAGAAGTCGTTGATAATTTTTTTGTTCTGGTTCCACGGCTATAACTTTTCCCGTTTCACCAATCTTTTCTGCAGCTAATGTGGTATATGCCCCCGTATTTGCTCCGACATCTACCACATTCATCCCTGGTTTTAGTGTATCTTTATGGTACACATCACTAATGCATATTTCAATAAAAACACTCCAATCATTTCTTTCCCTGAGAGCTATTTTACTTTTCATCAACTTTGGGAAAGAAAATATCCCGGGAGGAGATGGTATTTTTACAAAGTAGTCACAAATGTTATAACTTTTTTCTTTTCCTAATAAAATTTTTGCTATCGGATATATGAAAACATAGGTAGATAAATTAATGGTCCAGAATTTAATTAAAGGGGAAGAAAAGCCCAAGTATCTGGTTGCTTGCATCAATTTTTGGAATTCAATAAATCTAAATTTTAAAAATTCAGCAATTTTTAGGATCAATAAAAAAGGAGGCTTAAAGACATTATTCTCTTTATTTATTTTCACGGTGTTTTACTATACAAGTGATATATTTATGTTATCATTGATGATACAATCTGCGGCTACAAAAAGCAATTTATGGCACACATATAAAAAAGAGACACAATATGAAAATTAGAGATATCCAAGTTTTATTTTTTAAAAATATCGGAATAAGGCAGACAGTCTTGAAAAACACTTTTTGGTTAACAATAACCGAAATAATTATTGGGCTTTTGAAACTGTTGTTGCTTGTGTATGTAGCCAGAATTTTGGGGGCGCACGAGTATGGTAAATTTACATTTGCCTTTTCTTTTGTTTCAGTTATAGTCATTTTTTCTGATCTAGGATTGATTGATATTATAACTAGAGAATTTTCCCGCAACCGGGAAAAAGAAAAAGAATTTCCAGCGGTACTTGCCTTGGATATCATGCTGAGTTTGGGGGCGTTGATACTCATGATTATCGGTTCTTTTTTTATAACTTCTGACCACTATATTCGGCAATTAATCTGGATTTTATCCTTTTTTATTTTATCTAGTAGTTTTTTTGGTATATTTTTGGCATTTTTAAGGAGTAGACAAAAAATGGAGTATGAGGCTGCCATTAAAATTGTTCATACTATTATTTTAGTGGGAATATCTTTTTTGGGTGTTTTTTATCTTCCATCAGCTACTGTTTTGGCATACAGTTATTTAGCAACGAATGTGTTTTCAATCATCATGCTTTTGTTATTTTTCCACTTTAACTTTTTACGCATACGCATTGTGTGGGATAAGAATATTTTCAAAATTTTAAAAATATCATGGCCTTTAAGTTTAGGATACGTGCCGATATGGGTTTATATTACCATTAGCTCCATTATGCTTGGTTACTTTAATTTGATTACTGAAAATGGTTGGTATAATGCGGCTTCTAAAATCGCCCTTGTTGCCATGATACCCGCTGATCTTATTGTGAGAAGTTTTTATCCGGCGTTGAGTAATTTTTTTGTTAATTCTAAAGAAAAACTTCAAAAAAACTGGGACTATTTAATGGGTTTGATGATTTTTCTGGTTATGCCAATAGCTGTAGGAGGCATAACGTTAGCGCCCCAAATAATACGTTTTTTCTACGGCTCTGATTTTATCCCTTCAATTTTTTCTTTCCAGTTATTTATGATAGTCGTTGCAATTACTTTCATTAATTACCCCTATAGTGTGATTTTAATTGTTTCAGATCACCAGAAAAAAAACTTCTTTCTTATATTTACAGGTATTTTAATAAATGTTGTATCAAATATTATATTAATTCCTTTATATAGTTTTTATGGAGCCATAATTTCGGTTATAGTCTCTTCTTTAACTATCTTATTTTTAACGATGATTACTTCCAAAAAATTTATAGAAATATCTCTTTTTAATACTAAATTATTAAAATATAGTATTATTGCCGGCATTTTTAGTTTTGTGATGTTTTTTATTATAAATCTTCCATTTGTTTACCGTCTAAATATTTTTTATTCTGTAGCCATAGGGGTATTAACGTATTCTATGCTGTGTTTTTTACTTTATAAAGTTTACAAAATTTTTTAATGACAACAGAATTTAACTCACCACTACCAACTCGCAATCAGACGAATAATATGGGGGCAAGAAAAATTAAAGTTGCTTATTTTTACACTATTTTTAGAAACGCCGCAATGGCAAGATGGTTAGAAAATATTACTGACAACATTGATCAAAGCAAGTATGCAGTATCGTTTGTTGGATTAAAAATAGAAGAAAGCTTTAAAAGTGAAATCCCAAAGGATATTTGCGTGGTAAACTTAAGCAATTCCTATACCCCAACCGCGCTTTTCAAATTAATTTTATATTTTATAAAAGAGCATCCGGATATTTTTGTTTCTGCTTTTCCCCACATCAACGTTCTTGTCGTGATGGCAAAAATTATATCGGGGGTTCAAACAAAAGTTATTCTAACAGACCACAATCACTTTTTTCTTCTTGTTCGCAACGCAAGAAGTTTGTATCGAAGATTTTTTGGACTTTTTATTTTACCACATCTAATGAGGATTTTTTATCCTTTATCCGATGCAGTTATTTGCGCTTCAGAAGGCGTGGAGGAAAGTATTTTGGATGTGGTTAATGTTAAAGATAAAATTAAAACAATATATTATCCCGTAGCAGTTGATAAAATTTATAACTTATCGAAAGAGCCGGTGGACCATACTTGGTTTTTACAAGGCGACACCCCTGTTATCCTGGGCGCCGGTAGGTTGGTCAATCAAAAAGATTTTCCTACGTTGCTTCGCGCTTTTCATCTGGTTGTCCAAAAAATGCCCGCCCGCTTGGTTATTTTAGGCGAAGGGAAAGATAGAGAAGAATTAGAAAAACTTACTAAGGAACTTGGAATTGATGAACGGGTCGCATTCCTTGGATTCCAAAAAAATCCCTTCAAATATATGAGCAAAGCTTCAGTTTTTGTCCTTTCTTCTTTGCACGAGGGATTTGGAAACGTAATTGTTGAAGCAATGGCTTGCGGAACACCTGTTATTTCAACCGATTGTAAATCAGGTCCTGGCGAAATCATCGAACATGAAAAAAGTGGAATTTTGGTCTCCGTAGGAGATTACAAATCTTTATCTGAAACGATTATGAAACTTCTCTCAGATTCTTCTTTACGGCAGAGTCTTTCTGCAGAGGGCATAAAGAGAGTAAGATATTTTTCATTAGAAAAAAACATAAGACAATATGAAGATGTTTTTCAAAAATTAATGAATCAAAATTAAAAATGAATCCATTAGTTTCAGTAATTTTACCTACTTACAATAGAGAGAAATATATTGCCAAGGCCATAGAAAGCATTTGGAGGCAAAGTTATAAAAATCTGGAATTGATTATTGTCAATGATGCCTCAACAGACGCTACTAATGAATTAATTGGCAGTCTTGCTAAATATAATCCAAAAATAATTATTTTACACAATGAAATTAATTTGGGTATCGTTGCCTCTTTAAATAAAGGCATTAACGTAGCGCGGGGCAAATATATTGCTCGTTTGGATGATGACGATGTTTGGTGTGATGATAAAAAAATAGAAAAACAAATAGATTTTTTAGAGAAAAATCCGGGATATTGCTTAGTGGGAGGTGGCGTGATAAAAATAGATAAAAATGACAAAGAAATTGTGCGATACTTGCTACCAAAAGAAGATGAATATATTAGAAAAACCATTTTAATCAATAATGCATTTGCCCATACTACCGTGCTTTTCAGAAAAGATACTTTTTTGAAAGTGGGAGGTTATGATGAGCAGTTCGCTTTTATAGAAGATTGGGATTTGTGGTTAAAAATGGGAAAGGTAAGTAAATTTTATAACTTTCAAGAATTCTTTGTATTTTATTTAGATCAAGAGTATAACGACCCGTATCACTATAGAAATTACAAAATAAGAAGGAATGTGAAAACTAATATAAAATTAAGAAAAAAATATATGAATAACTATCCTCATTATAGTAAGGCTATTTTATTTTGTTGGGCTAGTTATTGTTATTCTTTTATACCTTTTAGAAAAAAATTAGGGCCTATCATTTTTCAAATAAGAAAATTAATTTTTGGCTCACCGCCATATAGATATTTTAGATCGTCTTCAAAAAATGAAAATTAAAAAGATTTTAATTACAGGATCTAGCGGAACCATTGGGACCCGACTTTTTGAAAAACTTTTGGAAAAAAGTTACGATGTTATTGGTTTTGACGGGAATCATAACAAGTGGAGCGGGAACTTAAACAAGCTGACCATCATTGGAGACTTATTAAAAAAAGAAGACATAGAAAAAATACCTACGGATATTGACTTGGTGGTGCATTTGGCGGCAAACCCAAGAGTTTATGATTTGGTGGTAAATCCAGATTTGGCATTAGAAAACATCATTACCACTTATAATGTTTTAGAGTTTGCGAGAAACCATAACATAAAAAGAGTTATTTTTTCTTCAAGTAGAGAAACATATGGAAACAAAAAAGAAATTGTATCAAAAGAAACAGATGTGAATATTCAGCTGTGCGAAAGCCCCTATGCGGCAAGCAAAATTTCAGATGAAGTTTTAATTTATTCTTTTTTAAAATGCTATGGCATAGATTATGTCGTCTGTAGATTTTCCAATGTGTATGGCATGTACGACCAAAGCGAGCGGTTTATTCCAATAATACTAAGAAAGATGAAAAAAAACGAAGAGGTAGAAATTTTCGGCAAAGACAAGATACTGGATTTTACCTATATTGATGATTGTGTGGAAGGAATTATTAAGTGCATTGAAAAATTTGATAAGGTAAAAAATAATGTTTTTAATATCGCTTTTGGAAAAGGCTCAAAGCTTATTGATGTGGCTAAGATGATTAAAAGAAACTTAAAAAGTAAAAGTCAAATTTCAATAGGAAAAAATCGCCAAGGGGAAATAGTAAGGTTTATTGCCGATATTTCAAAAGCAAAAAAAATGTTGGGGTATAAACCTGAATATGATTTGGAAAACGGCATAAAGTTATCCATTGATTGGTATGCTAAGAATAAGACATAGCTACTTTTACTTGACAAGCTCTAAATATTTAGTAGTGTGTAATTAGTTGTTCTTTTACAAGAAAAGAGTCAATCCAAAAAAGACTGGAGGTTCAGATGCCACCACCAGAAATCAGTTACGTCTTCAGCCCTAGCAACCAGGGATCATTTTTTGAAATTTATTTTCCAAAAAGAGCGGCCTACTACGGCACTATCTTTGATGCCTTGCGGCTTGGGTATGAAGAGGATACGGTGAAAGAATATTTAAGAGTCAATGTGGTAGAACTACTTGACGAATTCAAATTACTCCCCGATTTATTCAATCCCCACCGTTATACGATGGCAAAGATACGGCAAGAACCGGTTTCAGAACAGGAAGCTCTTGAACGGATTGCAACGTATAAATCCTACTTTCGGGGTTGGTCAACTCTCTCTGTTGACGGTGTTTTCTTCGACAGTAAAGGAAATATGATCGAGGAAGCCACTCAAATCGTAAAGATTATCTTCCGTTTTGAGAGCTCTTTTAAGCAGCAGGCCATTGATGAAAACTGCTTTGATGTTTTAAGAGCCATTCTTTTCTGGGTGATAACCCAAAGACAGCGTTTGGCAAACCACAAAGCTTGGAGTAAAGTAGAAGAAAGGCGTTTTATCGCCCAGCACAAGCCCTGGCCAAAGCAAAAGCTTGCATTCGTCAAACAGCACTATTCGGCTATTGCCAAAGAAACCGGCAAATGGTTTGATGACATTGTCTTGTTCATTTTCTGCTACCTAATCCGAAATTTTTGGAAGGAGGGGGTAGTAAAAGAAGGTTTGAAAGAAGACGTAATCTGGGCAACCAGCTTTTACGATTTGTTCGTGAACGTTGTGGAAAGAGTTGAACGATAACCTTTTTTCTCTCAAAGGAGAAACCCATGAAAGAGAAACACGTGCTTCCCAAGGCAGTTGAACAGCTTGTGTTGGACATTGCCGAGTACATTGATGACAGCAGGGATGGCAGGAAAAAAAAAATAGCCCAAGAAAATCCGGCGGCATGGCTAGTTTCCATGTTGGAAAGGATCAAGAAGGATTTACCAGTAGTTTCCGCCACGCTGCATTTCACCGTTGCCAGAACCTCGTATGATGAATACCTTAAGGAAGCAAGAGAAAAATTGTCTCAATCGGAGGCAAAAGCACATTCATAAGTTCTCACATCAGCATTGGCTGATATGAGAAACACGTAATGCGGTATCATCCTGTGGTACCGCTTTTATTTTATATGCAACATAATCAATAGAAACACGTGAATTTATTAACCTGTTTTGACCCCTATTGACACTCATTAGATAAGGTCTTAATATCAAGGTATGGTAGAAGAAATTAAGCCAGAAAAAATATATACGCCCAAGGAAGCTCGGGACTTTTTAAAAATCAGTGAAAGCACGATGAAAAGAATGCTCAAGAGCGGTATTATACAAGCGTATAAAGTAAGTGGGCAATACAGGATTTGGGGAAGGGAAATTTTAAGATTGGTTTCTCCCGAAGCCGTGGTAAAGGGAGACAGGGTTTATTTAACTATGAAAGAAAAGATTAAAAATACCATCAAAAAATGGTAAATATAAAAACATGAGTTTAAATAATAAAATAATTTTAGTTACGGGTGGCACGGGGTCGTTTGGCCAAAAATTTACTGAAACGGTGCTTAAAAACCATAATCCTAAAGCCATAAGGATATTTTCCCGCAGTGAGTATTTACAATGGGAAATGGCGCAAAAGTTCAACGATGAACGGTTGCGGTTTCTTATTGGGGATGTCAGGGATAAAGAGCGACTGTATAGAGCAATGAATGGAGTAGATATTGTGGTGCACGCCGCGGCCTTAAAACAGGTGCCCATTGCCGAATTTAACCCCATGGAAGCGGTAAAAACCAATGTGATGGGAACAGCCAATGTGGTTGACGCGGCCATTGATAACGGAATTGAAAAAGCTATCTTAATCAGTTCTGATAAGGCGGTTAATCCGGTGAATCTGTACGGTGCCACCAAGCTTTGCGCTGAAAAATTATTCATTCAGGCAAATTCTTATGTGGGCGACCGAAAAACACGCTTTAGCTGCGTGCGCTATGGCAATGTGGTGGGAAGCCGGGGAAGCGTAGTTCCTATTTTTTTAGAACAGAAAAAAACAGGAACTCTAACCGTCACCGATGAAAAAATGACCCGGTTTTGGATAACGCTTGAACAAGGCGTGGCGTTGGTAATTAATTCTATTGCCAACATGCACGGCGGAGAAACATTTATTCCTAAAATTCCCAGCATGAAAATCATGGATTTGGTAAAAGCGGTTGCTCCACAAGCTTCTGTAAAAATAACTGGTATCAGGCCCGGTGAAAAACTGCATGAAGTGCTTTTGACTTCTGACGAAGCACGGCATTCTTTAGAGTTTGATAATCACTTTGTCGTTGAACCGGAATTTGCTTTTTGGGGAAAGGAAAATTTCAAAGATGGCAAGAAATTTACTGAAGGATTCCACTACGCCAGCGATAATAATACCCAGTGGCTTTTACAGGAAGATTTTAAAAAAATGATACAGGAATTATAGAAATGACTTTGTCATGTATGTAATTATGAAGATTATTTCTCAAATGATGGGGATGATAAAAAATAGTTGGCACGGTTAAAATATTAATACATTTTCACAAAACATGAAAAAAATTATCAACATAATTCCAAAACCAATTAAATCATTTTTAAGACCATTATATCTTTTTATGTTGAAGAGTCCATTAGGATATTTAATAACTCCCCAGGGATCTCGCACACAGCTTCATACATATTGGCGGTATCCAGGCGATGATGCTAATTCACCAGAGGGCTACATTTATACGGTAGAAAATAGTGAATTCTTGCTAAAATTTATTAAAAAATATGTAAATTTTCAAGAAAGAATTTTAGAAATAGGTTGTAATGTAGGAAGAAATTTAAACTATTTGTTTGGCGCGGGCTATAAAAATTTAGAGAGTATAGAGATTAGTAAAGAAGCAATAGATTTGATGAAAAAGACCTATCCCCAAATGGCGTCGTCAATTAAAATTTATAATAGTTCCGTCGAAGACATAATCAAAAGTTTTAAAGATAATTCCTTTGACCTTGTATTTACCATGGCGGTCCTTGAGCACATCCACCCAGATAGTGAATTCATATTTTTGGAAATGGTAAGGATTACAAAAAAATACTTAGTTACTATTGAAAATGAAAAAGATGTGTCCTGGAGGCATTTTCCCCGTAATTATAAAAAAGTTTTTGAAACTCTTGGCATGAAACAAATTGAGCAATTTAATTGTAAAGAAATTAAAGATCTCGGTCCCAATTTTTGGATAAGAGTTTTCACAAAAAGATACTAGACAAACTAGCCAATTTTACTTTTAAACACTGAAGGTTTATTAAAAAATTATCAATAATTAAACGCGCGATTTTAAACCATGCAAACACAAAACCTAACCCAAGAAGAAGAAAAAATGTTGGTAGGTATTTTATACAACCATTTAACTTTTGGAACGACCATGGAGGTGTTTGGAGAATTAACCAGCGAAGGAATTAAACGATTGAATAATATAAGAAATATTTTTTCAAAGTTGGTTAAAAAGTTTTCATTGGCTGAAAATATGGATGAACACACGTTTTTAGTTTTAGGGTTAACCGATTTTATAAAAAAGTCTATATTGGAAAAGTTTGCCCAAAATGACAAAAATAAACATTTGCAAAACAGGGCCAAGTATTTTTTAAAAAAATAAAAAAGACATGTTTGCAAGAACCATAAAAATAGGAGAAAAATTAATCGGCGAAAGCCAGCAGACTTTTTTTATTGCTGATATTGGCGCTAATTTTGATAACAACATAGAAAAAGCCAAAGAGTTGGCGCTAGCCGCTAAATTTGCGGGGGCTGATTGTGTAAAAATCCAAAGTTTTTTGGCTGATAAAATAGTTTCAGGGCCATCATTTGCCAAAATGCAATTAAAGGGCGTGCATGGAACGTGGGGCAAACCCATTGACCAAGTGTTCAAAGAAGCTGAATTTCCAAGAGAATGGCATAAAGAATTAATGGAATATTGCAAAAGTATTGGCATTATTTTTTCTTCTGCCCCCTATGATTTTGAGGCAGTTGATTTGCTAGACAATCTTGGGGTAGATTTTTTTAAAATTGGTTCTGGTGATATCACCTGGCTTCAAATGTTAGAATATATCGCTAAAAAAGGAAAACCGGTCATTTTGGCTACCGGTGACAGCACCTTGGCTGAAGTTGATGAAGCGGTGCGTGCGATTGAAAAAACCGGCAATAACCAATTGGCTCTGCTTCAATGTATTACCAATTATCCTTCTAAAATTGAGAGCGCTAATATTAATGTGTTAAAAACGTATCAAACTGTATTTGGCGTGATTACTGGGTATTCGGATCACTCTCCGGGAGATATTGTTGTTTTGGGCTCAGTTGCTCTGGGGGCTAAAGTCATAGAAAAGCATTTAACCTTGAGTAAGGAAGGCGAAGGGCCGGATCACCCTCATTCTATGGAACCGGAAGAGTTTCGCCAAATGGTAAAAAAAACAAGGTTGCTAGAAAAAGCTTTGGGAAGCACTAAAAAAGAAGTAGTGCAGGAAGAACAGGAAACGGTGATTGTCCAGCGTAGGTCTTTGCATGTTGTTAAAAATATAAAAAAAGGTGACATCATTAACTTAAAAGATATTCTTGAGTTAAGGCCGGCTGTCGGTATTTTGCCAAAATATAAACATATCGTTGCAGGAAGAACTGCAAAAAATGACATAGGAAAATACGAAGCAATTTATTGGGAAAGTATTGAATAATCATGATGAGCGAAAAAACACAATTAATAGCGCTTGTGAGTAATGAGATGTTAAAAAAATCAGATGCAATTGTTTGCCTTGAGGGAGACAACAATTTAAGGACAGAAAGGGCATTGGAGCTTTTTAAAAGTGAAATGGCGCCCATTATAGTTGTTTCCGGAGGATTAGAAGATTCTCTGGGAAGCATTCCTGCTCTGGAAATGGCAGATTATTTGAAAAAAAAAGATGTTCCAGATGATAACATTATTATAGAATCAGCTTCAAAGAATACCTACGATCAAGCCCAGAATGTCATAAAAATAGTTAAGGAGAGAAAATGGAAAAGGATAATTTTGGTAGCTTCTGCATTTCACCAACCAAGAGCATTTTTAACTTTTTTAAGAGCAGCAAAAAGTTATAAATTAAAAATTGAAATTTTTAATGCTCCAGCTAAGCATCCTTGGTTTGAGAAAAAAAATTTAGGATTAAGTAGACTAAAATTGCTTTCTAGAGAATTTGAAAAAATTAAAGAATACCAAAAAAAGGGTCACTTGTCATCAATAAAAAAAGCCATAGAATATCAAAAATGGAAAGAAAAACAGAAGTAAAAATCGCTAAAAAAATAATGGGTAAAAATTTTATTGGCAAAGAAGAGCTTTCAAAAATAAGTCGGGTTTTTAATATTTCAATTCCCAAAAATAATGTATTATATGTACCTTTCAGCCAAGATTATTTGAGAAAAATAAAAAAAGAGTATATTTTAGTATTAGGGTTGTCTGAAGATAAGAATGGTAAACCTCTCACGATCAATAGAATGCGTGAAATTTTTGGTTCAGATCCCAAACAATCAGAGCCTTGTTTTTATAATCAGGATTGGTATGTAAAAGAAAAATTTGCCCGCGAAAAAGTATTAGATTTTAAATGGTATCTTATAAAAAAAATGGTTGATAAAAATACGAGAGGCAAGAACCCAGAAAATATTAAAAAAAATTTAAAAAAGGGAGAATACTTTCCTTCTGCAGTTTTGTGCACTTTTACATTTTTTGCTTATTATTTGTTAAATAGAGAAGAGATTTTATGGAAGAAAGATTTTATTTGGTGTAAAGACAGGGATTTAAATGGAGATAGAATTTATGTGGGCAGGTACAAAGATCCCCAAAAAATAAATAAAAATGGTTTTAATATACATCGCCATCTTTCATTGAGAAATTGTTACGGCTTTGTGCCGGAAAAAATATGATTACTGCGATTATTCAAGCAAGAATTTCATCTACCAGATTGCCGGGGAAAATGTTGGCTGACATTGAAGGCAAGTCGTTGCTTTTACATGTTATTGAAAGGGTGAGAAAATCAAAAAAGATTGATGCCATAATAGTAGCTACCACCGATAAAAAAGCTGACAAAAAAATAATAGAAATTTCTAAAAAAGCGGGTGTAAAAACTTTTGCGGGAAGTGAAACTGATGTGTTGGACAGGTATTACCAATCTGCTAAAAAGTTTAGTTCAGAAGTTATTGTGAGGGTAACTGCTGACGATCCCTTTAAAGACCCAGAGATTATTGATGAATTAGTTGGGGTTTTTTTAAATAATAAAAGTAAGTTTGATTACGTTTCTAATACTATAAAACCCACCTATCCTGAAGGATTAGATATAGAGGTTTTTTCATTTGTGGCGCTTAAAAAAGCCTGGAAAGAATCTAAAAAGTCGTTTCAAAGAGAACATGTGACGCCCTATATTTGGCAGAATCCCAAAAAATTCAACGTTAAAAATATATCTTTTAAGAAAGACCTTTCGCATTTGCGCTGGACCATTGATCATCCGCAAGATTTACAATTTGCCAGGGAAATTTATAAAAGACTATACGCAATAAAACCAATATTTTTAATGCAAGATATTTTAGGAGTTTTAAAAAAAGAGCCACATCTTGTAAAGATTAATCAGGGTATGGTGCGCAATGAAGGATTTTTAAAATCGTTAGAAAAAGAGAAACATAAAAGTACTATTAACGTATCTTGAAAAATAAAAACATGACCAATAAAAAATTATGGCGGGTGGGTCAAGAAGAAGTGGATTCTGTAAGAGAGGCTATTGAAAGCGGTTTATCGGGAGAATTTAATAAAATCCTAGAACTGAAATTTGCTAAAAAATTCGGCGTTGAATTTGCCATTTCGGTAAATTCCGGGAACTCTGCTTTGCATTGCGCCCTTTTTGCATGCGGAGTGGGGCCGAACGACGAAGTTATTGTTCCACCATTAACTTTTGCTTCCCCAACATTTGCAGCATTATCTTTGGGGGCTATCCCTGTGTTTGCTGACGTTGACCCGGACACTTTTAATGTTGACCCAAAAGAAATAGAAAAAAAAATTACTAAAAAAACAAAAGCCATTATTACAGTTTCTTTGTATGGTTTACCTGCCGACATGGATCCTATTATGAGTTTGGCTAAAAAATATAATCTGAAAGTTATTGAAGATAATGCCGAGTGTATGCTGGGAGAATATAAGGGCCGTCTTGCCGGAACTATTGGTGATATGTCTATTTTTAGTTTTGAAAGGTCAAAACACATGACGACGGGAAGCGGAGGAATCATCATTACCAATAACGAAGCGTTGGCCAGCCTGGCAAGAAAATTTAGCATCCTTGGCTACTCAACGCTTTCCGCGCGCCAGGATGCGTTTAAAGCAGATTTAGACAAGGCTCAAAGCCCAGACTTTAAAAGACACGAAATTATGGGATTTAATTATAGGTTGCCCGCGGTGTGCGCCGCCATGGCTGTTGCCCAGTTAAAAAAACTTGATATGCTCATAAGTATGCGAAAAAAAATAGCGGCATTGTATGCTAAAGCGCTCCAGGGATGCTCTTGGCTAACTCCTCAAAAAACTCCCGATGGTTTTGTTAATACATATTGGACGTATGTGCTAGCATTGGATACCAATAAAGTTTCTTGGCAAGATTTCCGTAAAAAGTTTTTGGAGCTAGGCGGAGAAAAGTTTTATGGAGCGTGGTCGGTTACCTATCTTGAACCATTTTTAGAAGGCAAAGAATTCAAAGACCATAATATAACATACCAAAAAGGGCTGTGTCCCATTGCCGAAGAACTACAACCAAGACTTATTCAGCTAAAAACCAATTTTGGCGATTTAGAATATGCAAAAATGCAAGCTAACATTTTAAAGAAAACGATAAGCAAATTAGATGTTATATAGATTTTTTCACTTATTTTTTTGTCGGAATTTTTTTAATATCTTTTAAAAAGTATTTTATGAAATCTATTTCTTTTTTGCTAAAACTTTTTAATAAAAAGATTAAAACAAAATAAATTAACTATGTCCAGAAAAAAAGTTATTAGTAACAATATCAAATATAATGCTATTAGTCAGGGAGTTAGTTTTGTTGTCGGATTATCGTTATTTCCTTTTATTGTTTCTCATGTCGGTAAGGAAATTTACGGTGCCTATTTACTGGTGACGACATTTGTAGGATATTTTGGGATGCTTGACTTTGGAGTAGGCAGCGCTATTGCAAAATATATAGCCCAACTTACTGGCAAAGATGACCGTGAAGGAGTTGGCAAAATTATAAACTCTTCTTTATTTTTTTATATCATTGTCGGTTTTATTTCCGCCGCCTCTCTTTTAATTTTATCTTTTTATTTTGACCAAATTTTTAAAGTAGAGCCTGCTAATGTAGTAATTATGCGCCAACTGTTTTGGGTGGCGGCACTGTCTTCTCTATTTATTTGGCCCGGCAGAACTTTTGATGGCGTTCTTTACGGATTGCAACGATTTGATTGGCTGGCAATAAATAATATAGCGGCAATAATTCTTACCGGTATTTCCGCTTATTTTATTTTCACTAATAATTTGGGAATGGTTTGGTTCTTAGCCCTATCTTACTTTTTTATTATCGTGCGTTACTTTATTTCCTATGGTGTCATAAGGTATCGTATTCTGAAGACAAAGATTAGTTTTCCTTATTTTGATAAAGAAACTTCCAAAACGATTTTCGGTTTTAGCTTTTTTTTGTTTCTTTCCACGTTGTCGTCGCTACTCATTTTTAATTTTGACAGCTTTGTCATTGGGGCATTTACTTCGGTTTCAGCAGTAACTTTGTATGGTGTAGGTTATAGTTTGCAAAATGGATTTAGAGCAATTAATAGTTTAATGAGCGGTCCTCTTTTTCCGGCCGGCGCCCAGATGGAAGGGAAAAATGAGCATGACAAGCAAAAAGAACTATTGTTTAAAGGGACAAAATACATGATACTAGTTTTTGCTCCTATGGTTATTATTACTATTATTTTTGCTAAACTTTTTATAAACAACTGGATGGGAACAGGTTTTGCTGGGAGTGTTTTGCCCGCCCAGGTTTTAATAGTTTTTTGGTTGTTTACAAACCCCATAGAAGTCGGAGCAAACTTACTAATGGCTAAGGGTTATGTTAAAGTAATTTTTAAGATCACCGTCCTGAATGCCTTGTTAAACGTTGGCTTAAGTTTGGCCCTGGTTAAACCCCTTGGCATTTTGGGAGTTGTTTTAGGCACTACCATTCCCATGGTTCTAGTTAGTGTTCCTTTATATTTATATCAGATATTAAAGGTTTTGAAAGTTAGTTTTAAAGATTTTTTTAATTTAGCTATTAAAAAAAATCTTGGGGTTTATCTTTTTACCATCGTGTTGTCGATTTTAGCTCTGGAGATTTTTCAGCCATCCAATATTTTTTTGACGATAGGCGAAATGGGTATAGTATACGCAATAGTTATTTTGGTCGGTTTTTATCTTTTTTTGTCCTCCCAAGAACGAAAAGAAATACTATTTATGGTTAAGTTTTAACTAAAAAATCTTATAAATTGCAATATGGATATTGATACTAAAAATTTTTTAAATACACAAAATAAACCCAAATCAAATACAGACACCATTTATTTTGATTACGAAAATATTGTATCCAGTGAAAAACTTCACCAGTTTTTATTTGATTACTTTTATAAATATAAGAGAGTAACCTGGATTAAAGATAATGAAGAAGAACTATTTTGCCAGGGATTACAATCTACCATTAACAAATATAATAAACATAGGTTGCTCGTCGGCTTTTTAGACAAGTTTTTTTTAAAATGGTATTCCCCAAAAAGCTCCTTGGGAAATTCTGGGCAAGATCTGCCTGCGCAGGCGGGTAAAAAAAAGATTCTATTTCGGCTTTTCAAATATTATGATATTATTTTGGGGGCAAAAAAATACCACCAGGTGGGATTAATTGTCCATGCGCGGGACAGGTTATTTGCAATCAAAAACTTGATGGGCTATATTATTACCAGTGATTTAGACCAGCATGTTTTAGCTTACTTACAAGAAAAAAATATAAAATATCTTTATCGGTTGATTAAAGAAGTGGAGAATAAATTGGGAGCCGTTAAGCCGAATTATATCGTTTTATGGAATGATATTTTTCCGATTGAAAGGGCTATTGTATTGGCAAGCAAAAAATTAGGCATTACTACGTTAGAAATTCAACATGGGGTATACGATTCGTTTCGTACCATGGAAACTGGTAAGGTCGTTGACCATGTCTTAGTCTGGGGAGAATACTTTAAAGATTTATATGTAAAACAAGGCAAAAGAAAACCAGAAGATATTTATGTTTTAGGTTACCCATATGTAATTCCCAAAAACCAAGATGTTGAAAATAAAGATAGCCATTATGTAGTATGCTATTTGGGTCAAGATTTAGAGATATACGATAAAAACTTTTTATCAATCAAATTTGAAACAGCAAATAGTATTTATAAAATATGCAAAAAACTAGGTTTAGCATTTGTTTACCGCCCTCATCCCGGCGATGATAGAAAGGCGCTTGAAGAAAAATTACCACATATCTATTTTACTCCTGCACAGGAAAAGCTTGAGGAAACATTTAAAAAAGCAGACATATTTATAAGTTTTCAGTCAACTTCATTAGTTGAGGCGGCAATGAGGTCAAAAATTTCTTTACAATTACTAAATTATCCGCTAAAATCAGATAACTTTGAAAAATTAAGCGCCTGTAACGCCTCGCTTCAAACTTTAGAAGAGTTAGAAAACTACCTTAAAAAAATAGTTAGTGCAAAAAAACTAGATGAATTAAAAATCGAATTTAACAATAACTATGTAGAAACAAGATATAATCCCGTTGAGCGTTTTTTAGAAATAATACATGAAATAGAAAAAAGTAAGGAGTAATCACGAATATACGAATTCAGAATAATATACAAATATACGAATCACGGCGATGTCGCCATTTGTATATTCGTATATTGCCGAAGATTTGTATATTCGCGACTACTCCAAAATTATGAAAACAATCATACTTTGCGGGGGACTGGGCACCCGCATGAAAGAAGAAACTGAATACAAGCCAAAGGCAATGGTGCTCATCGGCGGAAAGCCGATACTGTGGCATATCATGAAAATATATGCCCATTACGGCTATAACGAATTTATACTGGCTTTGGGTTATAAGGGAGAGATGATAAAGGATTACTTTTTAAATCAAAAAAAATTCCAAAATGATTTTACCCTTGATACTGCTACTCATGAAACAACGTTCCATAATAGCGTTGGTGATGATTTTAAAATTATCTTTGCTGATACTGGATTGGAAAGCAATACGGGCGAACGGATTTTGCGAGTACAAAAATATATTACCGAGAATGATTTTATGCTTACTTATGGCGATGGCGTAAGTAATATTAACATTAAAGAATTAGTGGCTTTTCATCAAAAGCAGGGGCTTTTGGGTACTATCAGTGGCGTGCATCCATATTCTAAATATGGACTCATAAAAACCGGTAGTAATAACTTAGTTGAAAGTTTCGATGAAAAGCCATTGATGCATGACTATGTAAGCGGCGGATTTATGGTATTTAATAAAAAAGCTTTAACATATTTTGATAATGGACACGAACAAAGTGGTTTGAAAAAAATGGCAGCCATTCACCAGTTGTCAATCTATAAGCACGAAGGATTTTGGAAGGCAATGGATACCTATAGAGAAATGGAAGAACTCAATAAACTATGGCAGGATAAGAGGCCATGGACAGTTTGGGAAAAATGAAATATTATATGGTATAAAATAAAAATCAAAGATGAAAAACATAGGTAAACTAAAACCTAAAAATGTGATAGTTACGGGTGGAGCTGGATTTATCGGAAGTCATATTGTACATAAGTTAATACAAAAAGGCCACCATGTAGTTGTGATAGATAATTTGTCTTCCGGTAAAAAAGAAAATATACATCCAAAAGCGACATTTTATAAAGCAGATGTAAGAAATAAAAATATCTCTAAAATTTTTGAAGAAGAAAATCCCGCCATTGTGTTCCATCTTGCTGCCCAGCCCCTGGTTGAAGATGCCTATAAAAATCCCTATCAAGCCATAGAAATAAATGTGATGGGTACGGTTAATATCTTAGAAATCTGCAGGAAAAGAGCAAATTTAGAAACAATTGTTGTTGTTTCATCAGATAAAGCTTACGGTAAATCTAAAAAACTTCCCTACCAAGAACATTTCCCCTTAAAGGGAGACCATCCTTACGATGCCTCTAAATCAGCGGCTGATTTGATAGCTCAAACCTATTTTCATACTTACAATCTTCCTATTACCATAACAAGATTTAGCAATGTTTTTGGACCAGGCGACTTTTATTTTTCCAGGATAATTCCTGGCACCCTAGATGCTATTATCAATAACAAAGAACTTTTGATAAGAAGCGACGGTAAAATGGTAAGGGGCTATACGTATGTCAAAGATATAGCTGACGGCTGTATTAAGCTCATAGAAAATAAAGAAAAGGTTATGGGGCAAGCATTTAATTTTGCCAGTAAAAATATTTTTAGCACGATAGGTGTTGTCAAAAAAATTGAAGGAATTCTGGGAGTCAAAATTAATTACAAAATATTGAATATGACTAATAATGAGATACCTCGGCAATATCTTGATTGGACCAAGGCAAGAGAAACTTTAAACTGGCAACCTGTGACAACCTTTGAAGACGGAATAAAAGAAACATTGGACTGGATTAAAAATAATCACTTTGAAAATTAAATAATAAAAAATATTAATAATGCGAATTATATTTCTTGGAACAAATGGGTGGTATTCAAGTCCCACGGGAGATACTCCGTGTATTCTCATTGATGCAAAAGATCAGTACATCATCCTAGATGCCGGTAATGGGATTTATAAATTAGAAAATTACATTAAAGAAGGCAAGCCTATTTTAATGTTTATTTCTCATTTCCATATAGACCATGTATCGGGGCTTCATACACTAGCTAAGTTTGATTTTAAACAGGGAATAGATGTGTATGTTGGTAGGGGCAGAACAAAAGACTTTGAGACTTTAGTAAATCCGCCTTTTACGGTTGGATATAAGCCCAAGCCAGAAAATGTTTTTAATTTAAAGACGGCAATAAGGCTTCGCGAACTTTCTGAAGACGGGCAACATATTCCTTTTCGAGCTACTGCCGTAAAACAGCATCATGCGTATGTTGACCATGGATATAGAATTGAGCTTGACGGGAAAATTATTGCATATACTGGTGATTGCGGTTTTACAAATTCATTTAAAAAACTTGCCCAAGACGCTGATGTATTAATTTGCGAATGCAGTAATAAAAAGACAGAGAATCCAGACAATTGGGGACATCTTGATCCAATTCAAGCGGCAACACTGGCCCATGAATCAAGCGTTGGACAACTTATACTTACACATTTTGGAGCCCACCTTTACACATCTTTAGAGGATCGGAAATGGGCGGAGAATGAAGCAAAAAAGATTTTCACCCAGACAATTGCAGCTATGGATGGCATGGAGTTTAATTTATAAAACGAATAAAATAAGTATCACTTTGAAAATTAAGCCTGAACCGTAGTGAATTTCAAAAAGAGATTCTACTACTGGGTAAAAAAAGAGGCGCGATCTTTCGAGCGCGCCCTGGGATTTGCAGTGTTTTTCATCGGCAAATTGTTGTGTTTTCGGCGACGAATACGCCGACTGCAGCGGGGATCATCCTATGGCGATGAGATTCCACCGTTTTCTCGGGAAGCTGGTTCACCGGGAACCACGTTCCCCGTCGATCACGACCCTCTTCCAAGGTAAGCAGATATACCACCGAAAGAAAATGCCCCCGTTCTTCGGTAGGGTGATTGGCATTGGCGACAAATTGAGCGGAAAGAATTTTCGATAAAAACTCCCTCTTGGCCAAACGATCCAATACATCCTTGAAGTTTTCTCCAGGACGCATAACAGATCCTGGGCAATGCCACTCGCCTGGATATGCTGTATCGATCGGCGAACGCTGAATGAGGTAAACCTCGACATTCTTGTCGGCATTGAGGCGCAGACACACGGCTTCCACCGCAACCGAGATGGTCAGTTTTGCTAATGCATCAAAGAGCTCGGTTCCATAAGGCTTCCTCGGGTCAATTTCCCCCAAAGCCCTGAACAGTTCTGTGTTCCCCTGCATGGGTATTGTCCTCCAAAAAGTGAAAAGAACTGAAAAAACTAACTGTTCCAATATAACAAAATGTCAGTAAAAAGTCAAGTGGAGTAAAAAAGTGTTAAAATTGGCGGAGCTGGGTTTATCCCCAAAGTGATTTCGCCTTCTTCCAGCCAAAATAACTTTTCAAAAAATCCTTATGGGGCTTTATAAGATTTTTAGGAATATAATCAATCCATTTATGCGTTACTTTGGGATGAGCGGTAAGTTCAACCAAAAAATAAAATCCGATAATATGCCTTTTATTTTTATTTTCTAAGCAGTTGTATTTAATGTTAGTGTCTTTAAACTTTTTGATGCCCACTTTCAGTTCTGCTCGCACAAGATGGTGTAATCTTCTGGAAAAAGTTTCGCCATACCTGATAAAGCTTCCCGGTAAATGGCATGACTTAGGGTAATTACGGTCGTCCCTTGGCATAACCAGCACTTTTGTTGGATGGTCGATGTTGTCCACAATGACCGCTTCAACGGTTGTTTGGGGAACAATAGCAATAATCGCATTGAAAAGGTCTCCTCCTAATCCATCTTCCGGATTCGAAACTTTTTTTAACATCAAAACGGCAAGATTTTTAATTTCTTTTTGGGAAAGGTTTGAAATATCAAAATTATTTTCTGTATTCATTATAAAACTATACTACAATTTTAACAGATGATAAAGTTACTATGCTATATAAAGTTATTGTTGCAAAAAATATTATTAATTTAACCAACTAACAAGTAAGTTCTTTTTTAAAGAAAATCTTGTTGGTTTCAATAGAAATGAGCTGTAGAAATTGCAAAGCAGAAATAATAGAGTTTTTTTCTATGGGGCAGATACCCTCAATGAACTTTTTTTTAAAAAAAGAAGAGTTTACGGGAGAAAAAAAATATAATTTGAGCGTTGGTTTTTGTCCAAAATGTTATTTAGTCCAGATTATAGATATCATACCGCCGGAAGATCTTTTCAGGGATTATATTTATTTTTCAGCTGTCTCCAAGTATTTTTTGGAGCATTGCAAAGAAGTTGCGGCGGACTTAACTAAAAAATTAAATCTTGGCAAAGAAAGTTTGGTTCTAGAAATTGCCAGCAATGACGGCTCTCAATTACACTGTTTTAAGGAATTGGGAATTCCGGTTTTGGGCGTAGATCCTGCCAGAAATATCGCGAAAGTAGCCAACGAAAAAGGCATCAGGACAATTGCTGAATTTTTTAGTTATGACTTGGCCAAAAAGCTAAAAAAAGAGCAAAATGTCCAAGCCGATTTAGTTTTTGGTGCTAATGTATTGGCTCATGTGCCGGAAATTACGGGTTTTGTAAAGGGAGTAAAAGAGCTTTTAAAGCCTGGGGGAACAGCTGTTTTTGAATTTCCGTATCTGATGGGCATAATGGAAAATAAATTTGATATTATTTATCACGAACATGTTTTTTACTATTCTCTCATTGCGGTGATAAATCTCTTTACATCAGCAGATTTAGAAATTTATGATGTAAAAATGACTCCAATGCAGGGAGGGTCTTTAATGGTTTTTGCTTGTCATCCCGGAGTTTTTCCAATACATGAAAATGTTAAAAACCTTAAAGCAAAGGAAATTGAAAGCGGGTTTGATAAATTGGAAACTTATCAGAAAGTCAGCGATAATGTGTTAAGAATAAAAAATGAATTACTTGCTCTGTTAACAAAAATTAAGAATGAGGGCAAAAGAGTAGCCGCTTACTCTGCTCCCGCAAGAGGAAATATTTTATTGAATTACTTTGGAATAAATAAAAATTATTTGGATTTTATTGTTGATAAATCAAAGGTAAAGCAGGGTTTATATACGCCCGGGACTCATTTACTAGTGTATCCGCTAGAAAAAATATCCCAAGAAAAACCTGATTATCTTCTCATTTTGTGTTGGAATCTTGCCGACGAAGTTATGCAGATGGAAGAATTAAAAAACTGGCGCCAAGGCGGAGGCAAATTTATTATTCCCATACCAGAGGTTAAAATCGTATAGTTGAATTATTGACTACGATTTTTAAAAATTGTTTTAGAAAAAGATAAAAACTGGCCTCTATTGCGGTGAAAAAAATTTTATTAATCGGTAAAACAGGTCAATTGGGAAGTGAAATAATGAAAGACGTTTTTTCTTTTGGTTTTGAAATTGTTGGATTCAAGCAAGAAGAATTGGATATTACCAACCACTTACAAATGAAAGAAAAAATTGAGAAAATTAAACCAAATATTGTCATCAATACGTCAGCTTACCAGGTTGTTTCAATGTGCCAAGAAAATCCTATGGTGGCAATGGCGGTTAACTTTATCGCCGTTTTGAATTTAGCGAGGATATGCAAGGAAAATGATATTATTTTTGTTACTTACAGCAGCGATTATGTTTTTGATGGAACCAAAGGGGTGCCTAATGAGGAAGACAATGCGCCAAATCCCTTGCAAATGTATGGTATGTCAAAATTAGCCGGAGAATACGCCGCCTTGCATGCTTATCCTGATGGAGTTTTTGTTATCAGAACCTGCGGGCTTTATGGCGGTAAAATAGGCAGTCCGCAAAAAGGAAATTTTGTGTTGAATATTATCAAAGAAGCGCGTGATAAAGAAGTCGTTGAGGTGAGTGTTGAGCAAATGGTCAGTCCCACCTATACGGGGGACTTAAGCAGAGCCACGTTAAAATTATTAAACAGTAAAGCGAAATTCGGAATATACCATCTTGTCAATGAAGGAGAGTGCAGTTGGTATGAGTTTGCGCGGGAAATTTTCAAATTAGCCGGAGTAACTAAAGAATTAAAACCAATAAACAGGGGTGGCGTTGATGGCAAGATAAAACGGCCAAAGTTTTCAGCTTTAAAAAACACCAAAGCCAAAGCCCTGGGAATTTCCCTGCCCCCTTGGCAAGAAGGATTAAAATCTTATTTCAATTTTCTCAAACATGGATAGCGTTCAATGTCCAAAACCATTTATCAGTGTCATTATTCCAACGCGTGAGCGCGCCGATACTTTAAAATACGCCATTGAAACTGCGCTCAACCAGCAAAGCCAAGACTATGAAGTGATCGTCAGCGACAACTTCAGCCAAGATAACACTAAACAAGTTGTTGAAAGTTTTAATGACCCTCGTTTAATTTATGTTAATTCGGGTTGTCGTTTATCCATGTGTGATAACTATGAGTTTGCATTGGAACACGCTAAAGGAGAATATATAATTTTTATTGGCGATGATGATGCCATTATGCCTGGCGCGATAGATAAGTTGCAACTTACCATTAAGAGTAAACCCAATTTAGTATATTGTTGGCCCATGCCCCTCTACACTTGGCCTAAAAATGGAAAGAAAGCTTCCGCTTACCACTTGTCCCCTAACAATCTTCCATTTGAGATTAACTTAAAAAAGATAGCTTATCGGTTCATAGCTGTGATGCGGGAAAGCGGACAGCTTCCTTCCGTGTATCATGGCGCGGTTTCAAAATCCATTTTAGACATGATACGAAGGCAGGCCGGCCGGGTATTCCATTCTACCCAGCCAGATGTTTTTACATCATTTGCTATACCAGCTTTCTGTGATACGGCGATTAATGTGGGGTATACCGTTACGGTGGCGGGACGATCGCCTAAAGCAAATAGCGCGGTAGCATATGATAAGAGTAGCAGGGTGAATACAGAAAAGATGCTCCAAGAGTACAAAGATTATAAGCTTCATCCATCGCTATTTCCCAACATAGACCTGTTGGCCAATGTGATACAGGATGCCATATTAGTTGCGATGGATAAATTTCCGCAGTTTTATAGCAGTTTGCATTTTAACTATAATGCTATGTGGGCATTTATCATTTCCCAGGCAGGATATTTTAAATGGAATATCAGCATACAAGAAATTATTCAAAAGAGAAAAAAGATACGCCAGTACCATTCTTTCAGCGTTTTACAATTTTTAAAATACTGCCTGATAAATAAAGTTGTGGCATTGTATTCATATCGTAATCCCGCCGCATTATATCGCAGTTTTTTGAGAAAGATTATGAAATTAGGACTCTTTGATAATGGTGCGCCGGACAATATTAGTGATTTTGTAAAACAATTGGCGGATTATCAAAAAAACATTACTCCACAAAAAAAGCATTTGAATCATCATCTCATTGCTCGCAGTATTTTATCATTGAAAAAGAAAGTATTGCACCCAGAAACAGTAAGGCAGGAAAAAGGGGAAATAAATTTTTATTCCCAGTTTATAGAAAAAGGCGACCTTTGTTTTGACGTTGGGGCAAACATAGGTAACAAAACTAATATATTTTTAAAACTGTATGCAAAAGTAGTCGCCCTTGAACCACAGGAACTTGCATGCCAAAAAATTAATGAATTGTATGGAGATAATAAAAATCTCACTATTATCAATAAGGGATTAGCAGATAAGCCGGGTTTTCTGGAATTATCAATCGGTGAAGATCGGAGCGTGCTTGCAACTATGTCTGAAAAGTGGAAAAAAGAAGGTAGTTTTTCGAAAAATTATACATGGGCTAAAACAGAGAAAGTACCGGTTACTACCTTAGACAATTTAATATCTGAGTATGGATTGCCGAAATTTTGTAAAATTGATGTTGAAGGCTTTGAGGAGCAAGTTTTAAAGGGATTAAGCCAGCCCATACCTTATATTTCTTTTGAATTCCATAAAAGTTTTTTAGATAATGCTAGGGAGTGCATAAAACATTTAGCGTTTTTAGGCACAGCAAAGTTCAATTGTTGTTTTGGCGAATCTATGGAATTTACTTTTAAAACGTGGGTTAGCGCAGATCAGATTCTCTTAAAAATTGGGAAATCAGACGATAAAGCTTTGTGGGGAGATATTTATGTTAGGTATTAACTAAATTAAAATTTTAAAATGTTTAAAAAAATAATTAAGCAGTATATTCTGAATCCGCTATTAGGAAAGAAAATTTTCCAGCCCCTTTTTGAAAGAATTCATTTCATTGCTTTGCAGGGGATGAATTTTTACGGGGTTGGGGTTAAGGAAAGCGGAGAAGAGGTAGTTTTAAAATATTTTTTTGACCATTTAGATAGAAATATAAAACCTATTGTTTTTGACGTTGGCGCCAATGTTGGAGATTACTCAAGAGCGGTAAATTCAATTTTTGGAGAAAGAGCCCAATTATATTGTTTTGAGCCATCAAAAGAAACGTTCGCTGTATTAAAAGAAAATTTAAAAAATTATAAAAATACTAAACTATATAATTTTGGTTTTGGCGAAGAAAATAAAAAAACAGTTCTTTATTCCAATGAAAAAAGTTCTGGTCTCGCTTCTCTTTATGATAGAAAACTAGAGTATCATGGCATTACAATGAATCATCGGGAGAATGTTACTATCAGGCGTTTGGATGATTTTTACAGGGAAAATAACATAGGGCATATACATTTTTTAAAAATGGATGTTGAGGGTAATGAGTTGAACGTTTTAAGGGGAGCAGAAGAAACGATTAAATCAGGAGTTGTTGATATCATCCAGTTTGAATTTGGCGGTTGCAACATAGATTCCAGGACTTTTTTTAAGGATTTTTTTGATTTTTTAAATCCCAATTATAACATTTATAGAATTTTAAAAGACGGAATAAGATTGGTAGATACATATAAAGAAGAACACGAGGTTTTTTTAGCGATTAACTATTTGGCTATTTTAAGAAAGTTATGAAAATTTACATTGTCGGTTCGATAAAAATAGATTCGTGGTGGAGGGAAAAACTATTTATCAATAATTTGGTTTCGCTTGCGCCCGTTTCTTCATTATTTTTCTGGAATGTTAATATCGTCGGAAAGTACCGCGATAGTATTCGCAGGGAAATTTCAAACAGATATAAAGAAGCAAACATAACTTTTGACGATGCATTATCTTATTACGAATTGGTAAAAAAACAAATTATTTACCTACCGCAAGATCCAAATACGCTGTTGTTTTTTTTCATGGAAGACCACTGGTTTATCTGTCCCCACAAAAATGTATTTTTGTATTTACTGGAAGCATTTTACCACTCAACATCAGACGTACTGCGCGTAACCCATTTAACTGAAATTTGGGAACGCGAAAATGCATATACCGTAGTGGCTGACAAGCCGTTGTACAAAGAGTACTTTATAGATTCAAAAGTGTTAAAAAATCTGTGGCAGAAATATCCCGGGTCATACATTATTAGTCTGCCGGGGATTTTTAAAAAAGAGTTTGCTCTGGAGCTATTGGAAAATAATAAACCGCTTTTACAATCAAAAAAACCGGGAGGATTTGAACTATATGGAAAAAAAGCCGAAGAATTTTTAACTAAAAGGAGTTTTATTACTATGGTTCCAACCACACATGTTTTAAGAGAGATTTTTTGGGTAAACCAAGATGAAAGAGCAATGGACGCCAGCAAAGCTTCAAAAATTATTATGTTGAGAGATGCGCCTGATTCAGGTATCAAATCTTGGCGCAGAATTGCTAGATTAATAATGGCGCCGCGAACTTTATTGGGAAGAATAAAAAGGAGCATTCAAAAATGAAACTTTTAATTGTCTATCATTGTGGGCTTTCGGGTCCGGCAAAGTCATTTTACTCAGAATATGTAAAAGCCGGCGTTAATTTAAGCGTCATAGCGCCCTTAAAAATTATCGGAGGAGAAGGCTATGCTCCCGAGGGTTTTACTTATGACCCAAAAAGTAATGAAAAAAGATATAATATTTTTCCCGTAGAATTGCGAAAACCGGCAAGTTATGGAGAAGGTTTTAAATTTTTTCAGTTATTTTCGGCAATTAAAAAAGTAAAACCGGATGTTATCCACGTCCATGATGAGTACAGCAGTTTTTACCTTACGCAAGTTATTATTTGCCGGAATATTTTATATGGCCATCCTTCGCGCAAGGCTACGGCATGGCGAGGCAAAAAAGTGCCGGTTATCTGTTATGCGGCCCAAAATATACAGAATAAAATACTTCCGCCCCCTTTTGTTTTTGACTCTCTGGGCCATTTTTTAAAAAGAACTTTGCGAAAAGTTATCCAGCCCATGGCGTTGTTTTTGAATGAAAAGTATTTAGATGGAGTTGTCGGCACAAGTACCGAAGCGCTGGAAATTATTAAAAAAATAGGAGCTAAGATGCCTATGCGTCGTATTTTTTGCGGAGTGGACTTCGAAATTTTTTATCCGAAAGAACGTAATGTATGCAGGGAAAAATTAGGGATTCCGAAAGATGTAAAATTAGTCGGAAATATCGGCAGATTTAGTGAAGAAAAAGGATTGCAAAATCTTGTTAAGGCCGTAAGTCAACTCGATGGGTATTATTTAATGTTGGTCGGAATCGGAGACTATGAGAAAGAATTGCAAGGATTAATTAACTCTTTTGGATTAAGAAAAAGATTTTTTCATTTTAAAAATGTAGATCGCCTGGATATAGTAAATTATTATAATGCTCTTGATGTATTCGTTCTGCCTTCTTTAACTACTTATGATTGGAAAGAACAATACGGCAGGGTTTTGGTTGAGGCGATGCGATGCGAACTTTCTATTGTAGGTTCTTCTTCTGGGGCAATTTCAGAGACTTTAGATGATTACCCAAAACATTTAATTTTTAAAGAAGAGAGCGTAGACGATTTGGCAATAAAAATAAAAGATGCAGATAAGATAAAATTTCCAGAAAACTTTAATATAAATTATTTTTTATATAAATATAGCGCGAAAAATTTTGTGGAAGAGCACATCAAGTTTTATAAAGAATTATTGATGTAACCCGGATATGAAAATATTTTTTGACGGAGGCATATTTAGTCAGCAAAAAATCGGTGGAATTAGCCGCATAGGATTTGAGTTGATGAAAGCATTGAGCAAGAATAAGGGCATAGAACAGATTTTTTACAGGGGCTTTCATATAGATAATTATCCTTTTAAAAAGGAGTGGTTTAGCAAATATTACGGGGTTAGAAGACCGAATTTTTTGAAAAGCAGAATTTTTAATCTTTTAGATGCTATCGGGATGGAGTCAGCGTATGGATTAAATGCTACCCCAGATTTAATTTTTCACTCCTTGTATTATCGTGTTCCAAAAAAACCAAAAGGCCTGGTTATTGTTCATTGTTATGATATGATCCAAGAATTATTCGGTAGTAATTTAAAAACAATACAGTTTAAAAAAAAATCATTTGATGCGGCCGATTTGATTATTTCCATATCAGAGTCAACTAAAAAAGACCTTTGTAAATTATATCCCATTGATCCTAAAAAAGTTATTGTTGCGTACCCGGGGGTCAGCGAAGTTTTTTTTGGTAATTTCATTAAAACTAGCCCGCAACGACCATATCTACTCTATGTTGGCGGGCGCAGCTTCGCATATAAAAATTTTGATATATTACTAAATACTTTTATTGATAAAAAGTATTTTTTACAGTTTGATTTAGTGGTATTTGGCGGAGAAAAAGAGCTGACTTCAGTCCAGAAAGAAATAATTAGAAAATATAACGGGGGGACTTGGCTGCGCCAGGAATTTGGCAACGATGAAAAATTGGCTGATATATATGCGAAAGCAGCAGTATTTATTTATCCATCGCTCTATGAAGGATTTGGAATTCCTCCCCTTGAAGCCATGGCAGTGGGATGCCCCGTTGTGGTTTCAAATACTTCTTCTTTACCAGAGGTGGTTGGAGACTCGGGATTGTTATTTAATCCTAAAGATCCAGCTGACTTGGCGCAAAAAATTGAAAAGATCCTTGGCGATAAGGAATTAGCAAAGAATCTTATTGAAAAAGGAAAAATCAGAGCCAAACAATTTACGTGGGGCGCTATGGCAGAAAAAATTTACCGGGGCATGCGAGACTTTTAAAAACCAAAGACTTGTGGTAGGTTTAAAAGGATGAAAATATTAATTACAGGAATAACCGGCTTTGTCGGCAGTCATTTGGCAGAATACTGCCTTGCTAAACCTAATGTAAAATTATACGGAACTTTTTTGCCTGTTCATTTTAAAAAAGAAGTAAAAAATTTAGAACATATCAAAAACAAGATAACATTTTTAAAATGTAACCTTACAAAAAAAGAACAGGTAAAAAAAGTTTTATTGAAAGTAAAACCGGATAAGATTTTTCATTTGGCTGGCCAAAGCCATGTTTCTTTTTCATGGCATGCTCCCGAAAAAACCCTAATTAATAATATTACTTCAGATCTGAATCTTTTTGAAGCGATAAAAAACGCAAAGATTAATCCGGTGGTAGTTATCGCCGGAAGCTCGGAAGAATATGGCCAGACCTTAAAAAATGAGTTGCCCATCAAGGAAAGCAATGAACTAAGACCTCTTTCTCCTTATGCGGTCTCTAAAATTGCCCAAGAAAAGTTAGCTTTTCAGTACTATAAAAGTTATGGTTTAAAAATAGTACTAGCGCGTTTTTTCAACACCGAAGGCCCAAAAAGGGGAGAGAATTTTGTGGCTTCCAGCTTTGCAAAACAAATTGCCCAAATTGAAAAATCCGCCTTCGCCAAAGGCTCTGGCGAGACAAGGGGTAAAAAAGAACCGATAATTTTTGTGGGAAATTTAGAGGCGAAAAGAGATTTTATTGATGTAAGGGATGTGGCAAGAGCCTATTGGCTGGCTTCAGAAAAGTGTAAATTTGGCCAACCATATAATGTGTGTTCTGGAAAAGCCAGGTCAATAAAATCAGTGCTAGATTTATTGCTTAGTTTAAGTAAAGTAAAAAATATTAAAGTGAAACAGGATCCAAAGCGAATGAGACCGTCAGATGTGCCAGTTATTTTGGGAGATTATTCAAAATTTAAAAAACAAGCGGGGTGGACACCAAAAATTCCATTTGAAAAAACAATGGAGGATTTGTTAAATTATTGGAGAGAAAGTTTATGATTAAAAGATATTAAATTTTTTATGGATACAAAAAAAATCTTTAATAATAGGAATTACCGGGCAAGATGATTCATATCTTGCGGAACTTTTATTAAGTAAGGGATACGAAGTTTATTAAGGCAGAATTGTCAAAAGTAAAAAGCGCTTTGCATAATGAAAAAGCCCACGCTCAAGAAGTTAAACTTCTTGAGCGTGGGCTTGGTTTTTATCTTTGGCAATATTTCATTGCCCTGAACGTGGCAATGATTGCCGACGGCTCTTCCAGTTCAGACTGACACATTTCCAACCACCTTTGATAGGGGATCAGAACGGTTTCAATCTCTTCTGAAGAGTCCATATTCACCGTTTGGGTTTTCTCGCATCCAAGTCCGACGAAGACATAGAAGCGGGTCCAGGAGTTGCGAGACGCCATCCAAAGCGGAGGACCTAGGAAAATCATTTTCTCGGCTTGGTATCCCGTTTCCTGGAGCAGTTCCCTTCTTGCGACGGTTTCGGGACTCTCGTCCTTGAAATCGGTCGTACCGGCGGGCAGCTCTAAGATAATCTTGTTGCAACCCTGCTTGTACTGGGATACTGCCACCACCATATTGTCTTTGGTGATAGGCAGAGTCACGGACCAGTCCCTCTGTCCGATGAGGTAAAACTCTTCCTGTTTCTGTGTTGTGGGGTTTGTGAACATCACCCTGCGAAGCTCTTTGCCAAATTTCTTGGCAACGGTCTCCGAAGTTCCCATTGGCCAGAGTTTGATCATGGACGCACTTTCCTTCCTATTGAAAAAGGACAGTCAAAAAAGGACAGTCACTTGAAACACTAATACATTATATATCTTTATGATTTATTTGTCAATATTAAGTTAAAACATTGAAAAAAAAGCTAATATAAAGTAATATGGCGTTATCAATATATTTATAAAACTATGTCAAAAAAAGCTTTAATTACAGGAATTACCGGGCAGGATGGTTCTTACCTGACCGAGTTTTTGTTAAGTAAAGGATACGAAGTGCATGGTATAATCCGTCGCGCCAGCACTTTTAATACTTCAAGAATAGATCACCTTTATCAAGATCCTCATTTACATGGGGTTAAACTTTTTTTGCATTATGGAGATATCACAGATACCGGAAATATTGAAAAATTAGTTAATCAAATTAAGCCCGATGAAATTTACCACTTAGGTGCGCAATCTCACGTGAGGGTCAGTTTTGATATGCCCGAATATACTGCTAATACAGTAGCTTTATCAACGTTAAGAATTTTAGAAGCTATAAGAAATTCTGGCTTACAGATAAAATTTTATAATGCGGCTAGTTCTGAAATGTTTGGTTCAACGCCTCCTCCCCAAAATGAAAAATCTGTTTTTCGTCCAAGAAGTCCCTATGCAGTTTCCAAAGTTTTTTCTTTTCATACAACCCAACTTTATAGAGAAGCATACGGTATTTTTGCCTGCAATGGGATACTTTTTAATCACGAGTCAAGCAGGCGAGGAGAAACTTTTGTTACCAGAAAAATTACAAGAGGCATTGCCAGAATAAAGGCAGGTCTTGATAAAAAGATTTATTTAGGAAACTTAGAAGCCAAAAGGGACTGGGGCTTTGCGCCAGAATATGTTGAGGCAATGTATTTAATGCTTTGCCAAGAAAAGCCATATGATTATGTTGTTGCCACTGGCCAAACCCATTCAGTAAGAGAATTTTTAGAAGAAACTTTTAAGTATGCAGGACTTGGGGATTTTAATAAATACGTAGAAATTGATAAAAAATATTTCAGGCCAACTGAAGTCGAATCTTTAATTGGAGATGCAACTAAGGCCAAGGAAAAACTTGGCTGGCAGCCAAAAATAAAATTTGATGAATTGTGTAAAATAATGGTAGATAGCGATTTAAGACAATTAGATTTGGATTCTTTAAATGAAGGGGATAAAATTTTAAAAGAAAAATTTAATAATAAATGGTGGAAAATTGATTAAATATGATTGATTTAAAAACGAAAAAAATTTTAGTTACAGGAGCGAATGGATTTTTGGGGAAGCATTTGGTTAAAAATTTATTGGAGGAAAGAAAAATTCCGAAAGAAAATTTGTTTTTGCCGACTTTTAAAGACTTAGATTTGAGAATATGGGACAATTGCCAGAAAGCGGTCAAGGGCCAAGATATTGTAATTCATCTTGCGGCAAAAGTAGGAGGAATAGGTTTTAATCGCCAAAATCCAGGCGAAATTTTTTACGATAATATTATCATGGGTGCCCAGCTCATGGAGGTGGCAAGGCAGGCCGGGGTAAAGAAATTCGTAGCCATTGCAACGGTGTGCGCTTATCCGAAAAATACTCCAGTTCCTTTTAAGGAGGAAGATTTATGGAATGGGTATCCTGAAGAAACGAATGCGCCCTACGGCTTAGCCAAAAAAATGCTCTTAGTTCAAAGCCAAGCGTACCGACAGCAATATAATTTTAATTCCATTTTTCTTTTACCCCTGAATTTATACGGACCGGGAGATAATTTTGACCCAGCTTCCAGCCATGTAATTGCCGCTATTATTAAAAAAGTGTATGATGCCAAAACAAATGGCGCGGACCATATTGATTTGTGGGGAACGGGTAAAGCCACGCGAGGGTTTTTATTTGTCAAAGACGCGGCTGAAGGAATATTGCTGGCCGCTGAAAACTATGATAAGTCAGAACCGGTTAATTTGGGTACAAACTTGGAAATTTCAATAAAAGATTTGGCAGAATTAATTTGTAAATTAATGGATTTTAAGAGGGAAATTCGCTGGGATAAAACAAAACCCGACGGCCAACCCAAACGAGGTTTGGATACTTCAAGAGCAAAAAAAGAATTTAATTTTACAGCGAAAACTGATTTTAAAGAAGGATTAAAAAATACCATTGGGTGGTATATAAATTTATGCAAGTAGTCATTTTAGCAGGTGGATTAGGTACTAGGTTAAGACCGTTAACTGAAAAATTTCCCAAACCAATGGCTCCAATTAAGGGAAAGCCATTTTTAGAATATCAATTAACATTATTAAAAAAAAATAATTTAAATAATGTTATTTTGTGTGTGGGGTATTTGGGCGAAAAAATAAAAGATTACTTTGGTAATGGGGAAAAAATGGGAATGGATATTATTTATTCAAAAGAAGACAGGCCTTTGGGAACAGGGGGAGCTCTAAAAAATGCCCAACATCTCCTAGAAAAAGAATTTATATTATTATATGGAGATAGCTTTTTGGATATAGATTACCAGGATGTAGTAAAGAAATTTCGTGCATTAAAAAAAGATGGTATGTCGGTTATTTTTGAAAATAATCCTAAAATTGCTCATAACAATATAGAAGCGAGAGAAAATTTTGAAATTGTAAATTACGATAAAGAAAACGAAGATAAGTGCAACTACATTGAAGCGGGGGTTCATGTATTTAAAAAAAGTATTTTACATTTTATTCCTGAAAATTCTGTTTTTTCGCTGGAAGAAGATGTGTTTCCATGTTTAATAAGAAGAAGAGAGTTGTTTGCATATCCAACTGGCGTAAGATTCTATGATATTGGAACTTTTGAACGGTTTGAAAATTTTAAAAAAATCTTATGATTATTTCTCAAACTCCATTAAGAATTAGTTTTGTTGGAGGAGGTACTGACTTTGAAGACTTTTATCGCCGTTACCCGGGCAGGGTTTTAAGCACCTCAATTAATAAATATTTTTATGTTACCGTAAACCCGAGATTTGACGGGATGATAAAATTAAGCTATTCAAAAATTGAATTAGCAGATGATTCTTCGCAAATAAAACATCCATTAGTAAAATTGTCCTTGGAAAAATTAGGCATCAAAAAAGGCGTTGACATCGCTTCTTTAGCCGATATTCCTGCTCAAAAAACAGGACTGGGGCTTGGTTCATCAAGCAGTTTTACGGTTGGACTATTACATAGTTTGCATGCTTTTTTGGGAAATAATTTATCGGCTGACATGATCGCAAAAGAAGCCTGTGAAATTGAAATTGATAGAAATGGCGCTCCCATTGGCAAACAAGACCAATACGCAGCAGCTTTTGGTGGCTTGAATGTGATTAATTTTAATTGTGATGGAAGAATTACAGTTGAGCCGGTCAATCTGTTGCCAAACATAAAAGAAGATTTCCAAAACCACCTGTTGATGTTTTTTACCGGTAAAGAAAGGTCAGCTAATACCATTTTGGCAGACCAAAAAATGAATATCGACAAAAAAATGGAATTTTTAAAAACCATGTCTGATATGGTACCGGTTTTTCAACAAGCTATTGAAGGCGGAAATTTTGAAAAGGCCGGCAACATTTTACATCAAAATTGGATGGCAAAAAAAGAATTGTCAGGCATGATTTCTAATGCCGAGTTAGATAATGCTTACCAGCTGGCTTTGGGAGCTGGGGCCTTTGGTGGAAAAATTTTGGGAGCCGGAGGAGGCGGATTTTTGTTGGTAATGGCTCCACCAGAACGCCATAATAATATCAAAGCGGCGCTGTCAGATTACCAGCATACTTCTTTCCGATTCTCCAATGAAGGTAGCCAGATTATTTTCAACGGTTAACATCCATGCAAAAACCAGGATCCTAAAATCACTTTGAAGCCAGATTTTTCTATTAAAAGTCTTTCGGAAATTCCAAAAATTTTAGAAAGTTGAAATAAAAAACCCGCCAAAAGTCGTGAGACATGATGGCGGGCATGATTGAATCGAGCTATGTCGCTATTCGCGGAGATGAGTAGCGGTCATCTTGTGTGGCCAGGGGAGTGTAACTGGTCCGCCCTCAAGTAGAGCGAATACATATTCCGGTGCGCCCCATACCGTGAGAACAGGGCAGTAGTCCGCATAGCGGAAATGTCCGTCTGACGAGATGCGAACTGACACAATAAACTCCGGCGGTCGGCCCTCGGTGCTACGAAACTTCTCATTGCCCCGAGAAACGATCCACTCGAGAGTAGCGGCGATTTCCTCAACCACTCTTTTGTCAAGCTTCAACTCCTTGTCTCGCTTGACGATAAGGCACTCACCGGCTCGTGCTCCCATGGCGAAGATTTCGAGATTCTCGCGCTGGTGCACAAGCAGTTCTCGAGAAAGGCCCGCGATCGCGAGTGGCTCTCGGACTCGAACTTCCATGAGATGCCAGTGGGCATGACCGAGGTTTTGTCCAGCATTCTGACCGATGTGGACGAAGGTGGACATCTCCACTTGATCGTCCGTCGTTGCGAGGCGAGCGATCTCGATAGCATCGCGAATTGCTGTAAAGCCGCCGAGCGTCTGAAGTGCCTCCGCATCCCAACACTTGTTGGGAATGACGAGGCGATGGCGACGATGGGGAGTAAAGAGATTGCTCAAAAGTCGCCAGCCCGCTGGAATGCCAGGAAGAGAAATTTCCTCTTGTGGCTTCGTGCAGAATGGGCACCTCTCTGGTGCAATGGGTAGCGGTGGTTGCCATGGTCGCGACAATTTAATCGCGGTTCTCGTACCTCCCCCAGTTATGACGGTAAACCCGCCAACGAGGGGCTCGAAAATTACTTCGGACATCGCATCTTCCTTTCTATTCTTGGATCTTGGATCTTGGATTACGTCAAGGTACTAGGGTACATATTACAGGATTCTTTAAATTTGTCAATTGATTTTTGTATTTATCTAAGATAAAGTGAAATAAAAGATGAAAGAAAATCCATTAGTTTCGGTAGTGATTCCAACGTATAACCGTGCAAGATCCATGGCAAACTCCTTGGATAGAGTAGTGAAAAGAGCGGGTTTTTATGCTAATCTACTTTTAATATCTTAATATATGGATCATCTTTCAACAAAAAGAGTATTAGTTACCGGTGGCCTGGGATACATCGCCTCGGAAATTTTTAAAATGGTTAAGCAGTATTATTCAGAATGTTTGGCGATAGATAAATTGGCCGATGCTTCTTTTAATGTGCAAAGCCTAGACTTAAAAGATGCGGCTAAAACCTTTGAAATAATAACTCATTTCAAGCCCGATGTCATTATTCATTGCGCTACACATTCGGCTTTGGCCTATAGGGACCACTTATTAAATTCTTTCCAAGAAGATTTTTCTGCTACGGTAAATATACTTAATGCTTTAGAAAGCATGTCGCCTTGCCGTTTAATTTACCTTAGCTCTTCTTATGTTTATAGTGGGTTGGCGGCACACCAGAATTACGATGAATATTCGCTTTTAGCACCTAAACATAATTTTGGTATAGCGAAATCTTTCTTCGAACAATTTATCTTGAAAATTCATCCAAATACTGTTATATTTCGTTTATGTTCCGTATTTGGATCCGGACAAGCACTGCATCCGAACGTTATCTTAACTTTTGCGCAAGAATGTCTTAAAAATAAATCTTTAACGGTATGGGGCAGGGGAGAACGTACATTACAATATATTTATATTAAAGATGTGGTTAATATCATTTTGAGAAGTTTTGATTTGGTTGCTGGTATTTATAACTTAGGAGGAGATGATTATATTTCTGTTAGAGACACGGCTGTAGATATCGCAAAATTTTTTAGAGTGAAAGTTAATTTTTTAGAAAATAAACCCGAAGGTGAAACTTTGCCGTTTTTATCTAATCAAAAGATTAAAAATAACTTAAAAAATGATTTGTTTACACCTTTTTCTATTGCTCTGGACGAATATTTAAAATCATTAAATAAAGGGTATTGAACCCTATATTGCCTCGAGACGCGCGGCGCAATCGGCAAAGCCGATTCGCCCCGTCTGGAGCGTCGTTTGTCCATGAACACATTGCGATGTATTCATGGACTGCACTATCCTCGGCAATAAAACATGAAGAAGTATACTCATAGTGATGTAGTTAAATCTTACGAAGCTTATAGAAGTCGCGTGGCTCGCGAAACCATTCCTTGTTATGAACCATCGATTGGAAAGGAAGAATTGCGTCTAATAACAGATGTAATAAAACGCAACTGGTTATCGGAAAATAAATATACGCGAGAGTTTGAAAATCGTTTAGCTAAAATTTGCCAAAGAAAGTATTCCGTAGCCTTTGCTAATGCTACAGCAGCACTCATTTCAGGTATGAAAGCACTAGGTATTAAAGAAGGTGATGAAATTATTGTCCCAAGTTTTTCTCATTCCGCTGATCCCAATTCTATTTCTAATAGTGGTGCAATTCCAGTGTTTGTTGATGTTGAGGCGACTAACATGTGTCTAACTAAGCAAACAATTGAAAAGGCAATAACTTCAAAAACCAAAGCTATTTTATATGTTTGCGCTTATGGTAATGTATCGGATTTAGATGCTATAGCATCTTACGCTAAATCCAAAAAAATATTTTTAATTAATGATTGCGCTCCCGCATTATTTGGAAGTTATAAAAATAGACCAATTGCATCTTATGGAGATTTTTCTGTGCTATCATTTTTTGCTGATAAAACTATAACCACGGGTGAGGGAGGCATGTTGCTTTCTAATAATATTGCTTTAATTAATAAGGTTAATATGTATAAGCATGACGGACGCAAGGAGCGAGGGGTAGACGTTATTGAATATAAAGGTTACAATTTTAGGATAACAGAATTGCAAACCGCCGTCGGAGTAGCTCAACTTAAAAAAGCAGCTTATTTTGTTAAAAGAAAAAAAGAAATTTTACGATCTTATACTAAGAAGCTTTCTTTAATAAGTAGTGTAAGATTATTTAAATTTAATTCTGATGGCGCTATAGTTCCTCATCGAGTGATAATTTTTGTTCCCAGCGCCAAAGGTTTAATTGCTTATTTAACTTCATTGGGGATTGGAGTGCGAAACATGTTTATGCCTATGCATTCCATGCCTGCTTACAATACAAAAGGAGATTTTCCAAATACCCAAGAAATATTTAAGACCGGGGTTTGTTTGCCATCTGCGCCTAGCATAACTGATAAAAATGTAGAATTTATCTGTCAAAGTATTAAAAAATTTTATACATAAATGAAAATTCCAGCCTCTAAACCTTATTTTTCAGAAGATGATATTACATTTATTACTGAAAAATTTCAAGATATTTTACATGGAAAATCGTTTTTATCTAATGGCCAATATACAGCTCAATTTGAAAAAGAGTTTGCAGCATTTATTGGAACAAAGTTTGCAGTAGCCTGTAATAGCGGTACTTCTGCGCTAGAATTAATTTGTCGAGCTTTAGATGTTTCTGGTAAAGAAGTGATCTTGCCCTCAAATGCTTTCATTGCTGCGGCTAATGCAATTCTTAATGCGGGAGGTATACTTGTATTTGCAGAATGCGCAGATAATATGTGTTTAGATGAAAGCGATGTTATAAAAAAAATTACAAAAAATACCATAGCTATTATGCAGGTTCATATTGGTGGGATTGTTTCCGAAAGTACTTTAAAGTTAAAAAAAATCTGCGAGGATCACGGATTATATTTTATAGAGGATGCCGCTCAAGCTCATGGTTCTAGTTTAAAAAAGACAAAAGCGGGGGCCTTTGGAGTCGCAGCAGGTTTCAGTTTCTTTTCTACAAAAGTTATGACCACCGGTGAAGGGGGAATGGTTACTACGAATGACGAAATGTTAGTAGAAAAAATGAAAGCAATGCGAGAGTTTGGTAAAGTGAAGCAAGATATTTATATTAATTATCATAAATACATGGGATATAACTGGCGAATGCCAGAAGTAGCCGCGTTAATGGGCCTGCGACAATTGTCGGCACTTGAAAATTTTATTAAAAGACGAAATGAGATTGCTAAGCTTTATGACGAAGAATTAGAAGAAGTTTCAAGCGTAAAAATTATAAAACCCGAATCAGAGTCAATTCATAATTATTTTAAATATATTACTATCTTGAAAGATCATGACCGCCGTATGGTTCATAAGGAATTAGAGGCAAGGGGTATTCAACCAAGCGGATATGTTTATGAGTTGCCATTACATAAACAGCCCGTATTCCATTGGGCTCGCGACTTAAAGTTGCCAAAAACAGAATATTTAAGTGCCCATCATCTTTGTTTGCCGATTTTTTATGGGATGACTGACGAAGAAGTTACATTTATCGCGCAATCTTTAAAAGAAATTTTAAAAACATGACAGTCGGATTATTTTTAAAAACTAGCCGGTATGACTAAAAAAAGAGCCATTTTTTTAGACAGGGATGGCGTGATAAATAAAAAAGCCAAAGAACATGATTACATAAAAAATTGGGGCGAGTTTGAATTTTTACCTAATGTAGCCAAAACTATTCGGCAATTGAACAAAAACTTTTTAGTTGTTGTGGTATCAAACCAGGGAGGTGTATCAAGGGGAATAATGACGATTGACCAAGTTAATGATATCCATAGTAAAATGCAATTAGAGTTAAAAAAGGATCAAGCGATAATTGATAAAATTTATTTTTGCCCACATTATATACAAGAAAATTGCCTCTGCCGCAAGCCAAAGCCAGGATTGATAAACAAAGCGGCTAAAGATTTGAATATCGATCTTTCGCAGTCCTATATGATTGGAGACAGCATCACAGATATTCAGGCCGGCAAAGAAGCTGGTTGCAAGACAATTCTTTTTAACAATTTGCCTGATAGTGAAAAAACAAAGCCAGACTTTTTGGCCAGAAATCTTCTTGAAATCCCAAAAATTTTAGGAAGCTAAAATTTTCAACAATAAAAATCACCAGAGGTTGTTAAAAACATGGTGATTTTGAAAACAGCATTTTTATTTGACATAGTTATTTAATATGGTAATGTATAACCAGTCCTGATATTGGCTCTTTGTAATTGTCTTGAACCACAACTAAAAGGAGGATGACCCGTGAACGCTGAACAGGACAATCAGGGAAATTACCGCACCGAGTACAAGGAAGTGGCAACCAATCACCGCTTCTATGCCAGTCTGCGATTCATTGTCGCCGCTTTCACTACCACGATCCAATCTGCTCTTTTCACACTTTACAACCAAGCCAAACAGCAGCTTCCGTTACAAGGTCATACAACCATGATTCCGTTTATCGGTATTATAGTCATGGTTGCAATCTCTATCATTGAGCAACGAAACATCAGCCTGTTTCGTGCAATGATGCAACGTGGAAAGGAGCTGGAGTTTTACTTGGGCTTAACCAATGGACAGTTCAATCGCCTAAGCCAACCCGAGTTGATTCAACCGACGGGGTGGAAAAGATTCCTCACTCATACGTGGGGTATCAATCTCATCTATGGTATGATCTTTGCTTTGTGGTCGCTGCTTTTAGCTTTCCACATCAAAAACCTCTTCTAAGAAAGGAGCTTTTCGTGTCACAGCACAACGTCAAAGAGAGTGGAATCAAGAAACCGGAAAATGATCAACTGATCATGGATCCACTCGCAGAGAAGTTCATGATCACCATGACGGTGGCATGTCTGATCGCAACATTTGTCGCCTTTGGACTGCTTATCTTTGAACTCATCACCAAAGGGTAAAAATGCAAGACGAGAAAGGAGCTAGTCATGTCTCAGTCCAACGTCGGAGACCTTAAGGACACTCAGTCCAAAGGGGCTCCAACTCCGAAGATTGAAGATGAGTTTCCCTTGTTTACGATCATCATGGTCGTAATAGGGCTTATTGCGGCATCTGTCGCCTTTGTGAAGTTCATCATTGCGACAATGACCTATGGGTACTAAGGAATCGCAACCGAGTTTGCCAGTCCTCGTTAAAAACTGGTTTTTATTTTAAAAATATATTAGGGCTTGTTTAAATAAAGATATAGAATAAATTTTCCGCTTAATACTATGAGCGTGAGCCTATAGATACTTATTGTGTTATGCAAATCTATAGAGTATTTTCCCTAGGTATTTTCCAAGTCCAAGGTTGATGCCGACAAATAATACTATCTTCAGTACTAAAACCTTTGTTCGCAATAGGTTTATATTTTCAAAAAATCCCCAGAAAAAGTCAAAAGAAAAAGAGCCGTTTATTATATTTCTGGCTTCCCTTATTTCGCCCTTGATTAAAAAATTCATGGCTCGCAACGTATTATCAAAGTTCTTTTGGTATTCGTATTGCCTCAAATGTTTTTTATCGATAGTTGTGATATAATTTTTATCCTCCAAATAGTAATCCATGACTTTAAAGAAGTCGGCTTTGTCGGTCCGAAGCTGATTGTATTTTGTGCCTCTGCCGCCCTTTCTCCAGTTGATAAGATTTTCATGTATAATGCCGATGGGAAATTTTTCCAATATCCGAAGCCACATTTCTAAGTCATCAGATCCGCCGAAAGGCCCCTGGTCGTCAAATAGCCCCACAACATCAAAAATTTTTTTACGTGCCATAAACGTTGGCGCGATTAAAAAAGTGTTTCCATGGTTTAATATGGCATTGAATATTTCTGGAAAAGTATATACATTTCCCCCATGTAATTCTGGCGGTAGTTTATAGGTGCCGACAATCTTATCTTGCTCATTAATGATATTGCCAAGGGTAAACACCGCGGGAATATCAGGGTGTGTTAGTAGGAATTCTAATTCCTTTTTAACAATGTCATGGTGATAGATATCGTCTTGGTGGCAGAATATGACGAATTCTCCACTAATTACTCCGGAGGTTATTAGGCTATTGCAATGATTGAATGCCGCATCGAATGTTTTTTTTGCCGTCAGTATATTTTTAGCGCTCACATCATGGAATCCTCTCGTTTTTAAGTCCCGGATATTTTTTCGATATATAACCTGGGGGTTTTTGCTTTGTATTTTGTGGACCACTTGTTTAGTATTATCTGTGGATTGGTCATCAGAAATGATGATTTGAGTATTTGGATAGCTTTGGTTTATCAAAGACTGGATAGCTTTTTCCAAAAGCGTTGCATAGTTGTAGGTGATGAGGCAGATTGTAACCAGGGGAGGTTTCATATGATTTGTTCTATGATAGTATTTACGAAATATTCAGCAGAAAAAGGATGTGATTTACTGCTTTTTAAAAAGTTTTTAATATTTTCCAGATAATCAAGATATTCTTCAGGTGGCATATGCTTTAAATAAGCGTATAGCTTTTCATAGGTATCGAAATTTCGTTTATCGATAAAGGTAGCTTTGGGAATGTGGTCGGTGATATTTTGCGCTCCCAGATAAATTGGCACACAGCCGGCCAAAAAACAATCAAAGATTTTTTCGGTAATGTACCCTATAATATTTTTAGTGCTTTCATAGCAGATAGAAAATTGATATTTTTCATAAGTTTCCCTTTTTGAGGCAACCCTTCCTTGCCAGGAAGGGTAGTAAGGCTTTAAAAGCTTTGTTAACAATGTCAGCCGATTGAGCCGGGCTAATTTAAATCCCAAAAGTTCCCCGTCAAAGTGATGCCTATCCCAGCCTTGTCCGTATAAATCAAAATCCTCAGGGTGGTTATTTTCAAACCAGTGGATTGCTTTTATTCTTTCTGTGTAGAGTTCTTTTGGATGTGCTATAAATTTATTGGAAGATATTATAGTGCATAGCTTCTGTTTTCGCTCTAAATTAAAGTTAAATTCATTAGGAATTTGGTGTGAGTATTGTATTTTAAAATATTTCTTATTATCTACCAGTTCATCTGACCATGTGAATATTTTTTTAAAATACTTGTGGTTCTCTAAAATATAGTTATCCGGTTTTACGATGGGCGATTCAAAAAGTATGACGTATAGGTTTTTGCCGCCAGCGACAGCTTTTTTAAAATATGGGTTATGTATTCCTGGAAAATCAACAAACACAATGACGTCAAATTTTTTAACATCATCAATATCGAGTGTAGCTACTTTGTGCCCCATGACTTTGAGTTTTTCACAAAGCAATACAAATGGATAGTTTAAATTATCGCCGATAGGGGAACTGGAATCGGTAAGCATCCTACCGTTGTTATACTCCTTATAGTAATTGTAGAATCCAATATACATGTAAGTTATATTTTAATCGCGCCATGTTTGGCAATAAATTCCTTAAAACTCTTGTTACTAGAATCTTTTGGTGAAACGATTGGTGTATTTTCTAGTTGCCAATCAATGTTTAGGTCTGGGTCATTCCATTTTATTTGATATTCTGATTCTGGAGAATAAGGGTTATCCATTTTGCAAATTGCCATGGTATTGTCGGCTAGAGAGCAAAAAGCGTGGGCGAATCCCCGGGGTATGTATAGCATTTTTTTATTTTCCGCGGAAAGTATTACCCTAGCCCATTTGCCTAAGGTTGGAGAATCTTTTCGCAGGTCCACGAAGACATACAGTGTTTCTCCTTGAATGACCCGTACTAATTTGGCTTGGGCATAGGGTGGCAACTGGAAATGCAAGCCGCGGATTGTACCTTTTTTTAATGAAAAGTTTTGATATTCTTTCACCCATATTGTATTAATGCCATGCTTCTTGAAAACTCTATCGTCATCTGTTTCCATTAAAAATCCGCGGAAATCCTCCCTAGTTTCCAGCTGAATTTCAAAAACCCCTTTGATATCAGTTGCTTTAATGGTCATGATAGTATTTTTCCCATGATACATCTGGCATCTTTTTCATAGTTTTGGGGGTGGTTTACTGTGTTGTTGTAGTATATTTTATTTTCTAGAATAATGCTATAATGTTTTTAACCAAAATGAATTTCCCTAATAATATTGATATTTCGGAGCTTTCAGGGCAGGAAATCAAGAGTCTTGCGGTTTTACTTTTGAAAAAAATCGCCGAGAGTTATGATCCAAAGAAAGGGATGGGGATAGAGCTTTTTAATGCTATCGCAAAACTTAAAGTAACCATGACGCCAGAGGCTGTATGTTTAAGGCATAATTCCCAAAATGGTAAAATTGAAATATACCTTATATTGCGTTCACTAACCGATACGGCTTATCCTGGTCAATGGCACTTGCCTGGTTCAGCTATGCGTCCAGGTGAAGAAATTAATGATGTTTTTTTACGTTTGGAAAAAAATGAGATAGGTACTCGTATACTATCAAAAAAATTTGTTTTTCATTCCAATAATCCCACAGAACCAAGAGGGCATTTTTTTTCTTTGATTTTTCTTTGTATACTTGATAGCAGGGATGGCTTCGGTAAATGGTTTTCCGTAGATGATCTTCCTGAAAACACCTTGATGCGTCATCGTAGTGTGATTATCCCTGTTGCTTTAAAGGAATTCATGCAAAGCCAATAGTATTATTTCCCTTTGTTTTTCATAAATTCCGCAGATTCGAACAATGTTTTAAAAGTCCCCGCATCACTCCAAAAGCTTTTCAAATTCTGATGAGTTACTGTTCCTTGCTCGATGTAGAAATTATTTACATCAGTGATTTCAAGCTCACCTCTTCTCGAGGGTTTTAATGTTTTAATGACGTCGAATACTTGACTGTCATACATATAAAGTCCGGTGCAGGCCATGTTTGATTTTGGTTGGCTAGGCTTTTCCTCAATCCCTACTAATTTTCCTTCGTTAAATTCTCCAATACCAAATCGATGGGCGTCAGTAACTTCTTTGAAAAAAAGTTTAGCTCCTTTTTTCTGATGTTTGAAGTTTTCTACGTGTTCTGTCATATTTTCATCAAATATATTATCTCCCAATACAACCGCAATATTATCATGTTCTGCAAAATCTTCTGCCAGGCCAAGGGCTTCTGCTATACCGCCGGAACCTTCCTGGTATGCAAAATGAACTTCCCGTAATCCGAATGATGTTCCATTCTTAAGAAGCCGAAGAAAATCTCCCGGATTATTTCCACCCGTTACAATGAGCACATCTTTGATTCCGGCAGCTGCTAAAGTTTCCAGGGGGTAATAAATCATAGGTTTATTGTATACCGGCAATAAATGCTTATTGGTAACCATGGTAAGAGGTAGAAGCCTTGTTCCATTACCACCAGCTAAAATAATTCCTTTCATAATAGTTGCATAGAAATCATTAATAATACAATTCTACGTGAAAGTTATTAGACCTGTTGCGTATTAAGCTTTCATACGAAAATTGAAGATTTTCGACCACAAATTTGCAGTAAAAGATTAATACGCAACGGGTCTATTGTTATACTTGGCACTACTTTTTATGGTAGGCAGTATAGTCGTCTGATTTGATTTTTCCCCACCATTCTTTATTGTCTTTATACCACTGAATGGTTGATGTTAATGCTTTATTAAAATCATATTTCGATTGCCAACCCAGTTCGTTCTTGATTTTTTCACAGTTAAGTGAATAACGCCGGTCATGCCCTGGACGGTCTTGTACGTATTGAATGTCGTTAGCGTTCCCTCTTAATTCTTTGAGGATAGCGTGGGTTATTTCCAAATTGCTTTTTTCATGGCTGCTGCCGATATTGTATATTTGGCCGTTCTCTCCGTTATGCAATACCATGTCAACAGCTTCGCAATGATCTTTTACGTAAACCCAATCTCTAACATTCATACCATCCCCGTATATAGGAATTTTTTTATTTTCCAGAATATTAGTGATAAAAAGGGGTATTAATTTTTCCGGATACTGGAATGGTCCGAAATTATTGCTGCAACGAGTGATGGATACTGGCAGATTCCACGTTTTAAAATAAGAGAGCGCTAAAAGATCAGCCCCCGCTTTAGCTGCTGAATAGGGCGAAGATGGGTTAAGGGGGTCAGTTTCTCTAAATGACCCTTTTTCTATTGAGCCATATACTTCGTCAGTGGAGATTTGGACAAATTTTTTAATGCCGTATTTTTTTACCGCTTCCAAAAGCGTGCAAGTGCCATGGATATTTGTGTGTAAAAAAGCAGTCGGGTCAACTATAGAACGATCCACATGGGTTTCGGCTGCAAAATTAACAATAGCATCAATCCCTCTTCCAGCAATAGCATCGACTATTTTTGAATCTGCAATATCTCCCTGAACAAAGGTGTAGCGGGGATTATTCTCAATATCCTTGAGGTTTTGCAAGTTTCCGCAGTAAGTCAATTTATCAAGATTGATAACCTCATATTCTTGATATTTATCCATAATGTGGGTTATGAAATTAGATCCGACAAAGCCGGCTCCCCCTGTTATGATTATTTTTTTACTCTTGGATTGAGAGGGCATCACTTGATTTTTTATAGTATAAATTATACTATAATATAATAAATTTAGAATAATTACAAGGCTATTTTCATGATAGAAAATGAAAAAATTACCGTGGGTTTTTTTCTTCCTTCTCTAGAGCCCGGGGGAACTGAAAGGAATGTAATACATCTCGTTAATACTATTAACAAAAGCAAATATAATGTATCTCTCATTTTAGGCAAAAAGGAGGGAGATTTTGTCAAAGAGGTCCCGCAAGACATCGCTGTTACTAATCTAGACGCCTCTTATAGTATAAGGTTATTTTTTAAATTAATAACCTATTTGAAATATAAAAAACCGGATATTTTTGTTTCCTCTTTCCCCCGTATTAATATTATTTGCATTGCCGCTAGGTCATGTGTCAGGGTAAGGACGAAAATAATGATCACCGAGCATTCCATATTTTCCCTGTTGCCTGTTATCGCTAAAACACCTTGGCGCAGGACATTCGCCCGCTTTTTTATGCCAATCTTAGCCAAACTTTTATACCCTATGGCAGATTCAATTGTCTGCGTTTCAAATGGTATTGCCACCGATCTTAAAAAAATAGTTAATGCCCCGGGTAAAATAAAGGTAATTTACAATCCCATTATCAACGAAACGATATATCGCCTAGCCCAAGAGCCGGTGAACCATCGATGGTTTCTGGACCGGGAAACTCCGGTGATCCTTTCCGTTGGCAGATTAGTGGCATGCAAAGATTACCCAACTCTTTTAAGGGCCTTCAAGCTTGTTATTGAAAAACAGCCTGCCCATCTTGTTGTTTTAGGTAGTGGTCCTGAAAAACAAAAATTAATTGATTTTGCAAAGAAAATTAATATATTTGAATACGTTGCTTTTTTAGGATTTCAGGAAAATCCTTATAAATATATGGCCAAAGCTTCAGTGTTTGTATTATCTAGTTTGCAAGAAGGCTTTGGAAATGTGATTATTGAAGCAATGGCTTCTGGTGTACCAGTCGTTTCAACAAATTGCCCTACGGGTCCCGGCGAAATCATAGAACATATGAAAAATGGCATTTTAGTTCCGGTCAATGATGAAAAAACCATGGCCACCGCAATGTTAAAAATTTTAAATAATCCTGCACTGGCAGAAGAATTTTCAGAAGAAGGGGGGAAAAAAGCAAAGTTTTTTTCTGTTAAAAAAAGCGTAGAAGAATACGAAAAAGTTTTTCAAACCGTATTATATGAAAAAATTAACTGATACTTTGCGCTACGTTCGAACGGTCATAAACAAAAAAGAAAAAAGACCAATGTTTTACTTTGCAATAGTTTTGGCATTTTTATTGTTTGCAATAAGTTTTTTTGACGAAGGATTGTTTTTTAGTTTTTTGCTTCTTTTGTTGTTATCTAGCGCAACTGTTTTTGTGATAAGCAAGACCAGCATAAAAAGTAAAGCGATATACACCGTTTTTTTCATAGCTCTTGTAATCCATATTGGGTTTGTTTTATTTATTTACTACACTGGCTTTAAGCCATTTGGCGGAGGCGGCGATTTTTCACTATATAATCAAATAGCCATAGAAATAGCTCATAGATTCAGCCATGGAAATTTTTCATTGCAGGGCCTTTATACCGAGCATTTTTTCCCCATTTTAATTGGAATGTTATACATGGTTACATTCCCCAGTATGATTGTTGGTCAGTTTTTTACGGTTTGGCTTGCTGCGGTTTCTATTTTATTGGTTTATTTAGTAGTTTTAGAAATAGGGGGAACAAAAAAAATAGCTTTTTTGACTGGCTTTATTGTTACCTTTTATCCAAGTTATTTATATTTTGGCAGCGTTTTATTAAAAGATACGTTGATTATACCGCTGGTGCTAGCAGGCATGTTGCTTATTTTAAAAATGTTGAAAAATTTTTCCTGGGTAACATTCTTACTGTTTTTTATTATTCTGACTGGCTTGATTAATCTCCGTTTTTATATTGGGTATGCGCTGATGTTTGCTTTTATTTTTTCTTGGCCGCTGGCATCTTTATTTGGTATCAAGAAAAGAATGGTATATTGGTTACTGGTCATCTTTTTTCTAGGATTTTCATCTCAAGTCTTAGGTGATGGTTATTACGGATTCAATAATTTTAAAAAATTTCTTAATCCTAAACAAATCACATATTTTAGGGAAGTTGTTTACGCTAATCCACCATCAACACTAACTGTGCCTACTACCGTAAGCATTGTAAAGCCAAGCATACCTCAACCAAGTGTACCTTTGCCAAGCGCACCTACACCTAAACCAAGCGTACCTTTGCCACCAATTCCGCCGCCAGAGTCTAATAATGGCAACGGGTCAACGTTTACGTTAGAAACTGGATTTGGAGGAGGAATTACTACATTTTTAAAGAATTATTCTCAATCTTTCATGTATAGTTTATTGGGTCCTTTTCCGTGGCAGTTTAGAAACCAAAGACAGGTTGTGGGGTTGGCAGAAACTATTCCATGGTATATGTTAATACTTATTTCCATATACGGCTCTGTGAGATTTATTAGGAGAAAAGGGATGCCAACGTTTTTGACATGGCATAAGTTTACCTTCCCGGTATTGATATTTAGCGTTTTAGCATTGGGCGCGCTTTCTCTTTTTATCAATAATTACGGAATTATTGCAAGAATTCGTATCCCGATGTTTATCTGTTTTATTTGCGTCATGTGTATGAGTTTTAATGATGGTGATATAGAAAAATTACATGAAAAAATATCTCATTATTGGAGGCGCGGGATTTATCGGCTCTCATTTTTCACAAGCGCTTTCAAAACAGGCAAATAGGGTGGTTGTTATAGATACCTTATTTACCAAGCATAACCCCAACGTTAAAGGCTACGCAATAGATGTTGAGAATGCAAAAAAAGTTGCTCTGGTTTTTAAAAAAGAAAAACCGGATTTTGTTTTTCATTTAGCCGGTCCTATCAACTTGAGAAAACTGATTGGCGACCCGCTTTTTTTAAAGGACATGCATTTCTTATCAAGAACTAAAATAATTTTAGACGCCTGTAAAAAAAATAACGTCAAAAAAATAGTTTTTGTTTCTAGTGGCGGGGCAATCTACGAACATGCTCGTATCATTCCCACGAAAGAGAACTACCCCGCTCATCCAAGTTCTTTGTACGGACTGGCAAATCTCATGATAGAAAAATATATAGAACTTTATAGCAAAAATAATAGTCTGAATTTTACCATAGCGCGCTTGGGGAACGCCTATGGGCCAGGGCAGTGGGGGAGCGGGTTTATCCCAGCCACTATTATAAAGATGTTAAAAAAAGAAAAATCTATTATGTATGGGAAGGGGGATCAAACGAGAGATTTTATCTATATTGATGATGCGGTTGAGGCACTGATGATACTGGCAAAAAAAGGCAGCAATGAAATTTATAATGTGGCCAGCGGCAAAGAAACAAGCCTTAATGATGTTTTTGCATTACTAAAAAATTTACTTGGTGTTTATGTCAAACCCTTGTATAAAAATCCCCATCACCCAGAAACACCAAAAAGCGCGCTGGATATTCAAAAAATAAAGAAAGAATATGGCTGGCGTTCTACCACGGATCTTACAGCAGGATTATTAAAAACTATTGAGTGGTTTAAAAAAAAATGAAAAAAATAAAAATTTGTTTTGTGGTAGCAGTTGATATTACCTTGAAATTTTTATTGATTTCAGAATTGAAATTTTTCAAAGATAAGGGCTATGATGTTTTTGTGATGTGTTCTCCGGGAAAATGGCTCCAAGATATTAAAAAAGAGGGGATAGTAGTAAAAGAGGTTACGATTAAAAGAAACATTTTTAGTCCAATTTCAGATATTGCTTCTTTAGTTACATTATTTTTTTATTTTAAAAAAGAAACATTTGATGTCGTCCTTACCTTCACCCCAAAGCCGGGATTGTTGGGTCAATTAGCAGCAAAAATGGCTCACGTGCCGATTATTGTGAATACTATTTTCGGTTTTTACTTCCATGAAAATACGCCTCCCTTACCAAGAAAATTCTTTATCTTTATTGAAAAGATGGCAGCCAGATGTTCGGATTTCGTATTTTTCAGGAGTAAAGAAGATTTTGAAACGGCAATGAGGGAAAAAATCATTAGACGTGGTCTGGGAGAATATATAGGAGACGGCATTAATATTACCGAGTTTAATAGCGCGAGATTTTCAAAAGAATTCGTCCAAGAAAAAAAGAAGGAACTAGGAATTATGTTGGAGGCTCTCGTCATCGGCATTGTGGCCAGATTAGTAAAAGAAAAGGGGTATGTAGAGCTTTTTTTAGCCTATAAAAAAGTGATTGAAATATTTCCCCACGCGGTGCTTTTGGTGATAGGAGCGGCTGATGTGCAAAAAAAAGACAGCTTAAATCCCGATATGGTAAAAAATTTCGGGATAGAAAAAAATACGATATTTTTGGGGGAAAGAACTGATATTGTAGAGCTTTATTCTGTTATGGATATATTTGTGCTGCCGTCGTATAGAGAAGGTTTCCCCCATAGCATTATGGAGGCCTCGGCAATGGCGCGCCCGGTTGTCACTACCGATGTGAGAGGATGTCGCAATGCGATTGTAAACGGCGTGACGGGAATGTTAGTTCCACCCAGAAATTCAAAAGAACTGGCCAAAGCTATTATCAGTCTTTTGTCAGATTCCCAAAAAGCAAAAGCCATGGGCCAAGCCGGCAGGAAAAAAGCGGAAAGGGAATTTGATAAAAATATTCTTTTGCAAAAAATGGAGGTAAAAATTAATGAGTTGATTAACCAATGATCATTGTTTTAGCTCAAAAAAAAGACGCGCTTACCATCGCAAAAATACATAAGGCTGAAATTGGCGCGGGTTTTTTGAGCTCTTTGAGCATCGCTTTTCTTACGAGATTTTATCAGGCTCTGATAGAATCAAAAAGCAGTTTTTGCGTCGTCGCCAAGGAACAAAATGAACTGGTAGGTTTTATCGCCGGAGTTTCTAATATGGATACATTTTATGCGTATTTTCTTGGGCACTATTTTTTCCAATCATTTTTCATCCTTTTGCCCAGCATTTTTTCTTCTTTCAAAAAGATATGGGAAGCGCTGCGTTATCCCACAAAAGAACAATCATTGCCTAAAGCGGAGTTGTTGACAATTGCCATCACTAAAGAGTTCCAAGGAAAAGGGGTGGGAAGCTTGCTGCTGCCAAAGTTTGTTGCCGAAATGAAAAAAAGGAATGTCGGTATTTTTAAAGTGGTGGTTGGCCAGCAGTTAGCCAATGCGATAAAATTCTATGAAAAAAATAACTTTATATTTTTACAAAACACCACTATCCATGGCAAAGATGTATCAAAAGTATACACATATCATATCAACACATGAACATTCTCTTTTATTTTTTAGTACCCCTTTTTACTGGCATCATTGCCACTTTCCTTTTAACGAAGTTTTCAGAAAAGACTCATTTTTTAGTTGATGTGTCGGAAGGAGATGTTTTAAAAATCCATAAAAAAAATATTCCGCTTTTGGGAGGTCTGGCCATGCTGGTTGCCTGGCTGGCGGGCGCGATCTTGGTATGGCGCCCGGGTTTTCATTGGTATATTATCACGATTACTGCAGGGCCTTTGATGGTATTCCTTCTTGGTTTTTATGATGACTTGAATTGGAAGCATATTTCTACAACAAAACCGATGCAAAAATTTATCCTTCTGCTTTTGTGTGCCCTCATCGGGTCGGCGGTATTATTATTTGCCGGAATTTCTTTTCGTTTTTTGCCGTATTACGCTATTTCTTTGTTCCTGGGTTTTGCCTATATTTTTGTCTGCATCAATGCTGTTAATTACCAAGACGGGATGGATGGGCTAGCTGGCGGCTTGGCGATTATTTCATTTTTGGGGTTTAGCTTGTTGAGCGTAGTCGCTTACAATGGTTTTACGCTGATGATTTCCATAATTGCCTTGGGCGGAGTCACGGCATTTCTATGCTTTAATTTCCCACCGGCCAAAATTTTTATGGGGGACTCCGGCGCTTATCTATTAGGATTTATTCTCACGCTTGACGCAATGATGTTCTCTAAACCCTATAATATTTTCAGCATCATCGGGCCAGTTTTCATCATTGGCTTGCCTATTTTTGACGGAGTATTTACTAATATCAGAAGGCTGGCCACCAGAAAATCCATCTTTTTAGGCGACCGATCGCATATGTATGATAAGTTTTTGCAAAAAGGGTATTCCACCAGAAAAACGTTGGCCATGTGCTATGCCCTGCAAATCGTGTTGGTTATCGCTGGGGTAGTAATATACAAACTTTGAAATCATTTCGTAGTTTACAATACCGTTATACCCTATTTTCCAAACGTTTGGAAAATAGGGTATAACGCAGTGCATAAAAAATCTCCGCAAACAGCGATGAGCTTCCCTTTTTTCTTGCTGGGTTTTTTATTGATTTAAGCTGGAAATTTGATAGTATTTAGATAATATGTATAATATTCCGCTTTCAAAACCAGATATTACTGATGCAGAAAAAAATGCTGTATTAGAAGTATTAAATAGTTCAAAATTGGCGTTGGGCCCCAAGTTGTCGGAATTTGAAAAAGTGGCCGCAAGTTTCGTTGGTGTCAAATATGCCGTGGCGGTAAATTCCGGAACCAGCGGCTTGCATTTAATTATAAAAGCTTTGGGCATTAAAAAAGGAGATGAAGTCATTACCACGCCTTTTTCTTTTGTTGCTTCTGCCAATTGCATACTATATGAAGGGGCCACACCCGTGTTTGTAGATGTTGATAAACATGCTTTTAATATTGATGTTTCAAAAATAGAAGAAAAAATCACCAAATACACTAAAGCTATTTTAGCCGTTGATGTATTTAGCCATCCCGCTGACTGGGACGCGTTAAAAAAAATTGCCAAAAAACATAAGTTTTTTTTGATTGAGGACTCTGCCGAAGCATTGGGTTCTGAATATCAAGGCAAAAAATGCGGCAGTTTTGGTGATGCGGCGGTGTGTGCCTTTTATCCCAATAAGCAAATAACAACAGGAGAAGGCGGCATCATTTTAACCAATAATAAAAAAATAGCTGAATTCTGCCGAAGTTTTGCAAACCAGGGCAGAAAAATCAAAGGTGGTAAATGGTTGGAACATGTAAGGTTGGGGTATAATTACCGGCTTGATGAAATGAGTTGCGCTTTGGGCATAGCTCAAATGAAAAGGATTAAGGAAATAGTGCAAAAGAGAGGAAGAGTTGCTGGTTGGTACTACGAAAAATTAACAAGCATCAAGGATGTTCAAGTTCCCCACATCAGCAAAGACAGTAAGTTAAGCTGGTTTGTGTATGTGGTGAAGTTATCAAAAAAGCTGGCGGGCAAAAAAAGGGACATGATTATTAAAAGTATGGCAAGGCGGGGCATCCATTGCTCAAATTATTTCTCACCCATACACTTGCAGCCGTTTTATAAAAAAGAATTCGGGTATAAAAACGGGGATTTTCCCATCGCCGAAAATATCGGAAAAAGAACGCTGGCCCTACCATTTTTCAATAATCTCACAGAAGAAGAGGTTAATAGTATCGTAAAGAATATGAAAGAAGTCATTGATGAATTTATTTAAAAAAACCGCAATAAAAAGAACGCTATTTTTTGTGTGCGCCGATGTTTTTTTCGTCGCTAGTTCGGTGTGGCTGGCTTTTATGGCAAGGTTTGACGGAAATATTCCAGCGCAATACGACTCTTTTATCGTAAGGATTATTGTGTTAGCGGTTATTTTTATTATCCCAGTATTTTATTCCCAAAAACTGTATTCTTTTTCCTGGTCGTATGTGGGCGCTAGTGAATTAGTATCGTTGTTTAAAGCAACTACCATCTCTTTTTTATTTTTAAGCGCGGCTATTTTTATATCGCATTATTTTCCTCATTTTTTAAATTTTCCCAGGTCAACTATTTTTATCAGCTACCTGTTGGTATTTATTTTTTGTAGCGCCCTGCGTCTTGCTAAAAAAGTTTATTTTCAAATAAAAGGATTTGCAGGACTTGCGAGCAAAGAAAGGACGTTGATTGTGGGAGCAGGAGACGCTGGTGAACAGATCCTAAGGAATATCCTATCTATGAAAGCGGGAATTTATTTTCCCGTCGGATTTGTTGATGATAGCCCCATGAAGCAGAACATTAAGATACACGGAGTAAGGGTTCTGGGAAAAATTTCAGATATTCCCGATATTGTGGGAGCGCATGATATTAAGCAAGTAGTCGTTGCCCTTCCTTCTGCCAATAATAAGATCATAAAAGATGCAGTTGAATTAGCCAGGAAATCAGGTGTGAGAAAAATTAAAATAGCTCCGCCGCTAGGTGAAATTATCAGAGGAGAAGTTTCGCTTAAAAATTTAAAAGATGTAGACGCAGATGATCTTTTAGGCAGGGATGCCATAGCTTTGGACAAAAAACAAATAGAAAACTTTATAAAAGATAAGGCAGTTTTAATTACGGGGGCCGCGGGTTCTATTGGGGGCGAATTATCCAGGCAGATTGCAAAATTCAGCCCATCTTTGCTATTATTGCTAGACCAAGACGAAACAGGAATATTTAATATTTCAGAAGAAATAAAAGACAAGTTCCCGAGGCTGGGCATCAGGCCTTTTGTAGCCGATATCACCGATAACAACAAAATTAATATCATCTTTAAGGAATTTGGGCCAAAAATAGTTTTTCATGCCGCAGCCTATAAACACGTACCTTTAATGGAAGCTGATTGTTACGAAGCGGTGAAAAATAATATTTTTGGAACAAAGACGCTAGTTGATGCGAGTTTGAAGTACCATATAGAAAAATTTGTTTTCATATCAACCGATAAAGCCGTAAATCCTACTTCGGTCATGGGAGCTACCAAAAGAATCGGGGAAATGATTTGCCAAGCATATAATCAAGAAAATAAAACAAAATTTATTTCGGTAAGATTTGGGAATGTGTTAAATAGCCGGGGAAGTGTCATACCTACCTTCAGGGAGCAAATTAGGAAAGGAGGGCCAGTCCAGGTTACCCATCCTGACATGAAAAGGTACTTTATGTTAACTTCAGAAGCCTGCCTCTTGGTGATGCAGGCGGGAGCCATGGGCCAGGGTGGGGAAGTATTTGTGCTGGACATGGGTAAACCCGTAAAGATTTTAGATCTGGCAAAAGAAATGATCAGGTTGTCTGGTTTTAAGCCAGATAAAGACATAGCAATTGTTTTTTCCGGAATAAGGCCCGGAGAAAAATTGTTTGAAGAAATTCTCACCGCAGAAGAGGGAATTGTTTCTACTCAACATGAGAAAATCTTTGTGGCAAAGTTATCCTTTCCCTATGACCATAGTTTCACTGATGCTTTTGAAGAATTAGAACGTGCCGTCATGGATCATCACCAAGAAGATATTATAGGTGTTATGAAAAAAATATTACCCACCTATAAATAAGAGGTCTCCAAAAAGCCCTGCCAAATACTTGATTTGGTATACAAATGGGAATTCAAGGGATATACGTCTTTTCAAAAGTTTGGTAGAATACCTTGAAAGCATTTCGTAATTTAGGGTAGAATAAGAATGCCGTAAATGTAGAACAATATATATATAATTAATAATGGCTTGATTTTAAATTAATTTTCTATGCATGTAGATGTATGTAATAAAAAATCAGCCTTACAATATGGAATGTCAAGTATGTAATTTTAACAATCCAAAAGCAACCGTAACCGCAATAATTATTAAAGATAATAAGCTTTTTTTACTAAAAAGAAACCAAGAGCCTTTTATGGGGCAGTGGGATTTGCCCGGGGGGTACATGAGTGGAGAAAAAGAGACACCACGAGAAGCATTAAAAAGAGAAATTAAAGAAGAATTTGGAATAGCTGATGTTATGTTGACTTTTATTAAAAATATTCCAGGGCCATCACCGTGGAAAGATAAAAAATACGCTACCCTAAATAACTTTTATCTAACAGAAATGAGCGGGCAAATACATCTTAATGAAGAAAATAGTGAATTTAGCTATGTTGACCTAAAAAGTATTAATCCAAAAGATATCGCCTTCCAAACCAATCAAAAGATGGTTGCATGGCTTAAAGAACATTTTATTTTTGACTTGGAGAGAGTGAAGAAATTAATACATCAACTAGATTCATCAGCTTCTTTTAATGAACAGTATCTTTATAAGGCAATGCTTGATGGGTTTATTGCTAAAATATACGATGGAGGAAAACTGGTGGGAATGGGGTGGATTTTCCCGCGACAAACCCTTTTGCGCAGGCAAGCTGTGGTAGAAGATATGATTGTAGACAGCGCTTATCGGGGCAAAGGATACGGGCAGAAAATACTTTTAGAGCTTTTAGATTGGGCAAAAAAAGAGCATATAGACATGGTTGAGCTAACGACAAATCCTGCAAGGATAGCGGCTAATGAGTTATATAAAAAAGTGGGATTTACCTTGCATCCAACCAATCATTATCTGTATAATACCCTAAACCACAAAATGCCAGAGTAACTGAAAGTTTTGAGCTCGGGAAAGCATTTCGTGATTCAGAGTATAGAGTTTAGAATACGTTATTATGAATTTTTTAAGTCTTCGCAAAAAGACATTGTTAGTTTCAGCGGTTTTTTTCTTTTTATTGACCGGCTCTGCTTTTGCTGCTAGTCCAAAAGAAACGCTTAATTTTAACGTGGATAAAAATTACGATGCCAGCGCGCGATCGCAAATTCCCGCAACCCTGGTCAAAACTACCTCCAGCTTGTATTTTTATGTAGAAACGAGTTGGTGGGACGCGCAAACCCCGGGTAAAAAAAGCGAAATCTTAGCTGATCTAGATGCAGTGTCGCTAGAATTTGGCAACAATATTTATCCTAAGTTAACGTCGGTCTATGGAAGTGAATGGAAGCCGGGCGTTGATGGCGATAATAAAATTACCATTTTATTTGAGTCTATTAATAGTAATCTTGGCGGATATTTCCGCTCACAAGACGAGTATATCAAGCTGCAATCACCCGATTCAAACGAACGCGAAATGCTGTATTTGCCCATTGCCCAAATTGATAGCTCGCAACTAAAGGTATTTTTGGCGCATGAATTTGTCCATCTTATCGTATTTAACCAAAAGGATAGGCTGCAGGGAGTTTCTGAAGAAGTTTGGCTTTCTGAAGCGCGGAGTGACTATGCCTCAACCATTTTAGGATATGACGATCTGTATCAAGGCAGTAATTTGCAACGAAAAGTGCAGGATTTTTTAGTCCAGCCCAGCAATTCTTTAACCGAGTGGCAAAATATAAAATATGATTATTCGGCTGAAAGTTTGTTTACCCATTATTTGGTTGACCACTATGGTATCGGCGTATTAGCTAATTCTTTAAAATCCAAATTGGTCGGTATTCCCAGCCTTAATGAAATTCTTTTAAAAAATGGCGCTAAAGAAGACTTTTCTCAAATCTTTACCGATTGGACCGTTGCCGTAGTATTCAATGATTGTTCCGCAAGCTTGAGATATTGTTACCTCAACCAAAATTTAACGAATCTCAAAATAAATCCAACCCTTAATTTTTTGCCCATCGTAGGCAACAGTTCTCTATCGGTGACTAACATTACCAAAAATTGGTCTGGCAACTGGCAAAAAATTATTGGCGGCAATGGAAATTTAAGCCTTCAGTTTTCAAGTTTGGCGGGGCTTGATTTTAAAGTTCCCTACATTATTTTTGACAAAGATAACCACTCCTCAATAAAATTTTTAACCCTTGATAAGAATGAAAAAGGCCAGATAGATATCAAAAACTTTGGGACACAGTATACCTCATTAATCATCATACCTTCGCTGCAAACAAAAGTTTCCGGCTTTGAAGGGTTGGAACTAACCTATCCGTACACCTTCACGGTCTCAATTACGGGTTCTGTTCCAGAGGAGGACCGGTTGCTCATACAAAAACTGCTCGCCCAAATCGATTCTTTAAAAAAACAAATTGCTGCCATCCTCCAGTCTGGTAATAGTGGAGGGCACGGTAACGCTGTATGTGCCCAAATATCCAGCAACCTGTATTTAGGAGTTTCTAATAAAGAACAAGTAAGCTGCCTTCAGCAATTTTTAGCATCAGAGGGCAGTGATATCTATCCTGAAGGATTTGTGACTGGGAACTTCGGACCCTTAACAACCATGGCCGTAATCCGTTTCCAAGAAAAGTATCCTTCAGACATTTTAACACCCGTAGGGCTTTCAAAAGGCACGGGGTTTGTCGGTACGTTGACAAGGCAGAAAATTAACCAACTCCTGGCACCATGAAAAACCCTGTTTTCAAAGTTCTAGAAGAACATCTCCCCGGGGTGCAAAAAAATGTATTGCTCAAACATCATACTACCTTCAACATCGGCGGACCAGCCGACTATTTTTTCATTGCAAAAAAAAATGAAGATGTCATCTGCGCTATTGCTACAGCAAAAAAAATAAAGGTACCCTTTTTTATTTTTGGCGGCGGAAGCAACCTTTTGGTCTCTGATAAAGGGCTTGAAGGATTAGTGATAAAAATCCAATGCACTACATGGTCCTTGAAACAAAAAAATATGATAGTTTCAGATGCTGGAGTTTCGATGAAGGATTTGGTCAATTTTTCAACAACCGAGGGGTTAGCAGGATTGGAATGGGCGGGAGGTTTGCCGGGGACTTTTGGAGGAGCCATTAGAGGAAACGCGGGAGCTTTTGGCGGAGAAATCAAAGACGCTATTTTATATGTGGAGGCTCTGGATAACAACTCAACATTGAGGAAATTATCTAACCAGCAATGCCAATTTTCATACCGGTCTTCAATATTTAAAAAGAAAAACTGGATAGTGCTTTCTGCAGCGATGCGATTTAAAAAGGGGGATAAAAAAAATCTTAAAGCCGTTGCAAATGCACATATCAAATACCGTAAAGAAAAGCATCCCTTAGAATATCCGAACGCGGGAAGCATATTTAAAAACGTGGATGTTAAAAAAATTTCTCCAAACATCCAAGAGCTTTTCAAGGACAAGGTAAAAAAAGACCCCTTTTTAATTGTACCTGCGGCCTGGTTCGTTATTGGAGCCGGTTTGGCCGGCAAAAAAATGGGCCGAGTCCAAATTTCTAAAAAACACTCAAATTATATGGTAAATTTAGGTGGAGCCAAAGCAAAAGACGTCATAGCATTAATAGCGTTTGTAAAAAAAGCGGTCAAAAAAAAGTATGGCGTAACCTTGGAGCAAGAAGTGCAATTTTTAGAAAACTAAGGTACTGTTAAGATATGAACATCATTACTAAAACAAAAAATGTTGAGCTTACAGATTCACTGAAGTCCCTCGTGGATAAAAAAATAGGAGCACTTGCAAAGTTCGTCAAGGTTTTACAAAAAGATGCTGTGGAGGTCTTTGTTGAATTGGAAAAAGAGACTAAGCATCACAGAAAAGGAGACATATTTTTGGCGGAAGCCACCCTTCATTTGCCCGGCAAAAGCTTAGTGGCCAGGTCCCATGGCCAGGACTTAGGCAAAGCGATTTTAAAAATAAAACATGAACTGGAGAGGGAAATAAGAAAATATAAGACCAAAACCGTTGAACTGCCAAGACGTAAATATCGGAAAGTAAAACAGCAGATAGTATGATTAAAACCGCTTAACGCGGTTTTTTTTGTCTGAATACGCTTAGTATATATTATTGGTATAATGACAATAATAGACTGGACTTTGAAAGAACTTCGCCCACGCTTTTTTCTTTGCCAAACCTTGAATCATGAAATGCTTTCTTGGGATTTTCGCCAAATTTGGAAGGTAAAAATAATTATTGTGGATTTTTTACCCAAATTTAGAGAAAAGACCTGAAAGCCGCCTTTTTACGGGGCATGTCGTGGGATTTAGGGTTGTCAAAACTGAGTTTTTTATGTAGAGTAATGCTATGAGTATTTTTACGAAAGTTTTTGGCGATCCCAATGAAAAGTTCATACAAGGTCTCCAGCCAATCATTGAGAGTATTAACGCTTTTGAAGTTAAGGTACCGTCATTATCAGATGCCCAGCTTAAAGAAAAGACTAAGGAATTCAAAGAAAAGTTACAGTCCGGAAAGACCCTAGATGACATTCTGCCCGAAGCGTTTGCGGTGGTTAGGGAGGCAGGAAAACGCACCTTGAACCAGCGCCATTTTGATGTCCAATTAATAGGTGGGATGGTTTTGCATCAGGGTAACATTGCCCAAATGCGGACCGGGGAGGGTAAAACCCTTTCGGCTACACTACCAGCCTACCTTAATGCCCTAGAGGGCCGTGGGGTCCATGTGGTTACCGTAAACGACTATTTAGCCAAAAGGGACATGGTATGGATGGGGCAGATATACGGGGCTTTGGGCCTTACGGTAGGATGTATCACTAACACATCAGGATACGTCTACGACGCTTCATATGTAAATAGCAAAAAAGATGCCCTTCGGGATTTGGAGGGTTCCTTTCGCGTATTTGAGAACTATTTAAGGCCGGTGACGCGAAAAGAGGCTTACGACGCTGATATTACCTATGGCACTAACCATGAGTTCGGTTTTGACTACCTAAGGGACAATATGGTTTACGATGTAAGCCAGCAGGTTCAGCGGGGGCATGCTTTCGCTATTGTTGATGAAGTTGATTCCATTTTAATTGATGAAGCGCGGGTTCCACTAATCATCTCGGGGCAGTCAGAGGATGCTACGCAAAAATATTTTCAGTTTGCGGGTGTCGTAGCGCTTTTGCAAAGAGACGAAGACTACACCATTGATGAAAAAATGAAAGCGGTGCATTTTACCGAAGCTGGCCAAAATCGGATTGTAAAAAAATTGGGGAGCGATCCGTGGCTGGAAAATGACATTGTCACTACCCACCAACTAGAGTCGGCGCTACGGGCTAAAACCTTATTTTTGAAAGATCGAGATTACGTGGTAAAACATGGGGAAATTATCATCATTGATGAGTTTACCGGCAGAATGCTCCCAGGGCGTCGCTGGTCTGCAGGACTCCATCAAGCGGTTGAGGCAAAAGAAGGGGTGAAGGTGCAGCCTGAATCCTTAACGTTAGCCACCATTACATTTCAAAACTACTTTCGCCTGTATAAGAAAATATCTGGGATGACCGGCACAGCTTTAACTTCGGCAGAAGAATTTGATAAGGTATATGGCCTAGACGTTGTGGTGGTTCCCACCCATAAACCCATGGTCAGGAAAGATTTTGCCGATAAAGTTTTTAAAACCGAGGAAGGAAAATTTAAAGCAGTGGTACGGGAAATTAAAAGCCTTTGGGAAAAAGGCCAGCCGGTGCTCGTAGGGACGAGGTCAGTTGAAAGAAATGAATACTTGGGGGCGCTTTTACAAAGAGAGGGAATTGCGCACCAAATTTTAAATGCCAAAAACCACGAGCGTGAAGGGGAAATTATCGCCCAAGCGGGGAAAAAAGGATCGGTTACTATTGCCACCAACATGGCTGGCCGCGGAGTTGATATTATTCTCGGTGGTAACCCATCGAGCCCTGAAGATTCACGAGGGGTTAGGGATTTGGGAGGGTTGTATGTCATTGGTACCGAACGCCACGAAGCACGAAGGATTGACAACCAGCTCCGCGGGCGGGCAGGCAGGCAGGGAGATCCGGGATCATCCCAATTTTTTGTTTCATTAGAAGACGACCTCATGAGGATTTTTGGGGGGGATAGGATAAAATCAGTTCTGGAGGCCTTGAAAGTGCCAGACGACGAGCCCATCCAAGCTAAGATGATTTCAGGTGCCATAGAATCTGCCCAAGAAAAAATTGAGGGGTTTAATTTTGACGCAAGGCATCATGTATTAGAATACGACGATGTGATGAACAAGCACCGAGAAATCATATATAAGAAACGCCTGGCGTTTCTTGAAAATCCCAAATCCCAATTACCAAATTCTAGTAAAGTCCAAAATCCGAATTATCAAGATGAAATAATAAAAAAAGAGAAAGAACTGGGAGAAGAAAATTTCAATAATGTAGTAAAATTTGTAGGGTTAAAGGTGATAGACACCTTATGGCAAGACCATCTTTCCAATATGGACCATATGCGTGACTCGGTAAGGTTGCGAGCGTACGGCGGCCAAGACCCCTTGGTAGAATACAAAAATGAGGGCAGAAGGCTTTTCCAGCAGATGTTGGAAGAAATAGATATGGAAATTGCAGACAATATCCTCAGAGCCAGTATTCAGGTCCAGCCTAAAGTTCCCAATTCTCAATTACCAATTCCCAATGGCGGAGTCGGCCGTAACGACCCGTGCCCTTGCGGTTCAGGAAAAAAGTATAAAAAATGCCATGGAAAATAGAAGGGAGGTATCGGTGTTGATACCATATAACATTACCAACGGAAATTTTTCTGTCTATCTTCAAAAGCGAAATAAAAACGCAAAAGTGTTGCCCAGTCACTTTTCCTTTTTTGGTGGTAAAATAGAAGAAGGTGAAAGTGCAAACCAAGCCTTAGAAAGAGAAATCACTGAAGAATTGTGTTTTACACCAACAAGGTATGCTTTTTTAGGTAAGTATTCTTTTACCGAATGGTTGGCGAATATATATTTTTTGAAAGTGAATGACAATTTTGAACAATCAATAACGGTGATGGAAGGGGACTACGGGAAGTTTTTTTCAGAGGACGAGGTAGAAAACGAACCGATGATTTTAGAGGAAGACAAAAAAATTTTAAAAGATTTATATCAATTATTACGAAAAAAACATAATGAAAAAATCTAACATAACTATGGTTGTATTAGTGGCGCTACTGATTGGAGCGGGTTTTTACTTTGAAGATACCATTTTAACAACGTATAACCGTTTTAATAAAAATTTGCAGAATTTTCAGAAAACGGATTTGGGTACCCTTATTAACGAGGTAAAGAAAGAGATTTTTAGCCCAACGCCCCTAAACATCGGGGGTAGGGAAAACAACGCAGTCTTTACCAGAGCTAAAATTATTGCCCAGACGAATTTTCAAAGGTACGATAATGGCAATTTACTTCCCTTGTTTGAAAGTCCAAAGCTTGACGCCGCCGCCAAAGCAAAAGCCGATGATATGTTTAAAAACCAGTATTTTGAACATATTTCTCCGAGCGGGGTTGACCCTGGAGAGCTGGTAAAAACTTTTGGTTACGACTACATCGTGACCGGAGAAAATTTAATTCTGGGAAATTTTAAAGATGAAACGGAAATAGTACAGGACTGGATGAATAGTCCGGGGCATCGAGCTAACATTTTAAACAACCGGTATAGCGAAATTGGAGTGGCAATCACAAAAGGGACATACAAAGGAGAGACGGTTTGGATTGGCGTGCAGGAATTCGGGCTTCCGCTTTCAAGTTGCAGTCAACCAGATTCTGGATTGAAAAACCAAATTGATATCAACAGGAGTAGGTTGGACAGCTTGGCGTTGCGTATTGACCAGAAGAAAGATGAAATTAATAATACCAATCAAAGGTCTGCCCAATATAACGGACTGGTTGATGTGTATAATGCGTTGGTGAAAGAGTATAACGATCTGAACGGTGAAACGAAAAACCTTATTGTTCAATATAACAACCAGGTCAATAATTTTAACCAGTGCGTGGCGGTAGGAAAATAATGCGATGATAATTAAGAAAAAAATTTGGCCAGAATACTTTGATGCAATAGCTTCTGGAAAGAAAAAATTTGAGTTAAGACTTAATGATTTTGAGGTGAACGAAGGGGATACTCTTGTACTTAAGGAATGGGACCCAAGTACCAAAAAATATACCGGGAGAAATGTTGAAAAGAAAGTAACGTACGTGGCAAAGTTTATGATTGATACATTATTTTGGCCAAAAAAAGATATTGAAGAAAAGGGAATACAAATTATGTCATTGGAATAGTTTTGCATGAACCAAAAAATACTTACCCTGGTAATAATCCATAAGGGCGATAAAATATTGCTTGGCTTAAAAAAGCGCGGATTTGGCATCGGCAAATGGAATGGATTTGGAGGAAAAGTTCATGAAGGCGAAGCTATTGAGGAAGCTGCAAAAAGGGAATTGTTTGAGGAATCGGGGTTAACTACTGACTCATTGAAAAAATTAGGAGTACTGGATTTCTCTTGGAAGGCTAAAGAAGGTGTTTTGCAAGTTCATATTTTTAAATCTAATGATGTTAGTGGAGTGTTAACCGAAAGCGAAGAAATGAAACCGCAATGGTTTTTAATAAAAGACATTCCTTATGGAAATATGTGGTCAGATGATAAATATTGGCTGCCGTTGTTTTTGGAAAATAAAAAGTTTAAGGGAACATTTGTTTTTAATGAAAACAACCATGTAGCAGAGTACCAGCTGCACGAAGAATCCTAATTATGCAACTAAAAGCTGACGCAACGATAAAAGAATATCAGCAATTTATAAAAGAGGTGTATGGATTATCCAACGACCGGTATTTTAGTTTGCAAGATATGTTGACCAATGTAGAAAGATTTATGACACGGGCTTTAAAGGGGATTAGGAAGGGTGATAAAGAAAAAACAACGTTAAACCTAATGGTTTCTTTAAGCTGGTTCATGTCCATGATGAACCAGTTGCACATTGATATTGAGCAAGAAGTTTGGAAACGGTTTCCCTATAAATGTTCTTATTGCGGTTCATGCCCTTGTGTGTGCAAGGTGCAGAAAATCCAAACAAGGCAGCCGGTAACCGTTGATGAAAACAAAAGGCCAAAAACCATCGAAGAATTCCAAAAAATGTTTGGTGAAATGTATCCTGCTTTGGGCAGAACCCTAGACCATGCAGGTGTGCACTTGGTAGAAGAAATGGGAGAAGTCGCAGAAGCAATATTAAGTTACCGGGGGAATCGCAATGACGGAGATTTTAAAAATGTTATTTTAGAATCAGCCGACCTTATGTCTTGCATTATGGGCGTATTCAATTCTTTGGAAACTAACTTAGCAAGGGAGCTTTCTTATACCTTTGAAAATAATTGTCATGTATGTAAAAAAGCCCCCTGCGTATGCAGTTTTGCAAATATTATGGATTTTAAGTTTTAAAGTATGCAGGTCAACGCTATTAAAACAAGGGTATTTTTACCTCCCAAAGATGATTTACTTTCTTTAATACAAGAAAGTTTTTTTAGCTTAACATTAAAGGAAAAATCAGTCATCGTTATCACTTCTAAAATAGTGGCTATCTGGCAAGGGAGGTGCATAAAAATGGATTTGGTCAAAAGTAAAGATGACTTAATAAAAAGCGAAGCGGATTTTTACATTGACCGAGATAAGGTGCCCCATGGGTATGTCATATTAACCCTCAAAAATAATATATTGATTCCCTCATCTGGCATTGATGAAAGTAATGCCAATGGATACTATATTTTGTGGCCCGATAAACCGCACCGTGCCGCAAAACAAATACATGCTTTTATTAAGAAAAATTATAAGTTAAAAGAGTTTGGAGTTATTATTTCTGACAGCCATTGCACACCCTTAAAAAATGGGGTCATGGGAATTGCCATAGGATACTATGGATTCTACCCTTTACGCGATTACCGCGGCAAAAAAGATATTTTTGGCCGAACTCTGAAAATGTCTCAAACCAATATTGCAGATTCCATTGCTGCAGCTGCGGTGTTGGTGATGGGTGAAGGGAGGGAGCAAACTCCCTTTGCGGTGGTAGAAGGCGTAGATTCAGTAATATTTAAACAGCCCAAGCAACATATTGACCCCTTGGTGATAGAAAAAAATAATGATATTTATGCGCCCTTGATGAATTCAACTAACTGGAAAAGACATAAGAAATGAAAATAGCAATTGTTTCAGATACCCACGACAATATAGCCAACCTTAATAAAGTCATTGATTTTTTGAATGCGCAAAAAATTGAAGTGATATTACATTGCGGCGATATTTGTACCCAAGAAACGATTAACGAAGCCATAAGAAATTTTCAGGGTAAAATATATTTTGTCAGGGGAAATGGAGATTTTGGGTTAGACGAAGTTCCAGAGACTATGGAATTACAACTTGGGGGTAAGAAAATATTTTTTAACCACTACCCTGATGTTGCCAAAAAAATGGCTGAATCAGGGAAGTACGACCTAGTTTTTTATGGCCATACCCACCGGCCATGGGAGGAAAAAGTAGGAAGTTGCAGATTGGTAAATCCCGGGGAGGTTGCCGGCCAAAGATACAAACCCACCTTTGCTATATATGATACCGAAACTACCCAACTAAAGCTTAACATTTTAGAGAAGGTATAAAATGTAACTAGGAGGAGCGTGTTGATTTTTTTTAGAAGTGCGGTTATAATAAAAAATCTTTTCATCTTATGGCTCAAAAATACTGGATTTTTATAGCAGTATGTGTGCTGGCAGTACTGGCTGGCAATTTTGTATACCCAAATTATTTTGATAAAGGGGTTGATTTTTTAAATGCCAAGTTTTCATGGCACGTGCCGTATTTTTGGTCAAAACCTTATGTGTTGGGGCTTGATTTGCAAGGAGGAGTGAATTTAACCTATCAGGCAGACTTGAGTGCAGTTTCAGATAAGTCAGGGGCTATGCAAGGACTCCGTGATGTCATTGAAAGAAGGGTTAACTTATTCGGTGTATCAGAACCTGTAGTCCAAATTCAAGGGCAAGATAGATTGGTCGTGCAGTTACCGGGTGTCAAAGATGTCCAGCAGGCCATACAGATGATCGGTCAAACTCCCTATTTGGAATTTGACGAGGCGAGGTCTCAGGACGAAACTCAGAAGGTTCTAGACAAGATAAAGGAGGTGCAAGCGGCCCAAGAAAAAAAAGAAGATATCACCAAAATACCAAATTGGGAACTGGCCTTGCAAAACCCTTACATAAAACCTACAGAATTAACTGGAAAATATTTATCAAAAGCAAATGTAACGTTTGATCAGACCACCTATAAACCGCAAATTGAACTGGTCTTTAACGCAGAGGGGGCAAAGCTATTTGAACAAATTACCGCACACAACATCAAAAAACCACTGGCGATTCTTTTAGACGGAGCTTCTATTATAGATACCACCGGCGACGGCAAAATTGACAGTAGTGATCTCTACGCTCCCATTGTACAAGATAAAATAACCGGGGGGAAAGCCGTAATCACCGGAGACATGTCAACCCAAACCGCTAATGATCTTGCACGAAGATTAAATTCTGGAGCCCTCCCGGTAAAAATAGGAAGTCCCATTTTACAGGAAACCGTAGGGCCATTACTGGGAGCCGTTTCACTTCAAAAGTCTCTGCGAGCTGGCATGTACGGCCTCCTTGCCGTCATCATATTCATGATACTATTTTACCGGGTCCCTGGTCTTTTAGCTTCCGTGGCTTTAGTAATGTATGTCGCCCTTGCTCTTTCTCTCTTTAAATTAATTCCCATCACCTTGACGTTGGCAGGTATCGGAGGATTTATTTTGTCTATCGGAATGGCTGTTGACGCCAACATTTTGATTTTTGCGAGAATGAAAGAAGAAATTAAACAAGGGAAAGAAATCTCATTGGCGATTTCTGAAGGATTTAAGAGGGCGTGGCCGTCCATACGAGACAGCAATATAAATTCTCTTATCGTCTGCGCAATTTTGTTTATTTTTTCGACATCGTTCATTAAGGGGTTTGCCCTCACTTTGTCACTCGGTGTTTTAGTAAGCCTTTTTTCAGCTATTTTCATCACGCGAATCTTACTGATGGTTTTTGTAGGCCCAACCTTAAAAAAAGTTAAGTGGCTATTATAGATATGTTCCCATTCACAAAGTATTCAGCATTATACTACATTTTTTCCGGTATTCTCATCATTGCCGCCATCGTTTTTTTGGTGCTGTTTGGATTAAAATTTGGCATTGAATTTACCGGTGGGAGCGCTATGGAAATTGATTTTGTCCAAAAAAGGCCCGGCAACGACGAAATTTCAAAATCCCTTGCCAGTTTCAACTTGGGAGAAATCATTATCCAGCCCACTGGCAGTAATGGAGCCGTCTTGCAATTCAAGGGGATTGATGAAACTACTCACCAACAAGTTCTCTCGGCATTGAACACCGTGTCTCCCGTGCAAGAGAAAAGTTTCCAATACATTGGTCCTTCGATAGGACAAGAGCTAAAAAATAAAACAGAAATAGCCATTGGGCTGGCTTTGTTGGCAATCACCTTGTATATTGCCTTTGCATTCCGCAAAGTTTCGAAGCCTGTCGCCTCATGGAAATATGGAGTCACTTCGTTAATCGCCCTCTTCCATGATATTTTAATTCCTTTGGGCGTGTTTTCTCTTTTGGGGAAGTTTTACAGTGTTCAAATCAGCATCCCTATTATTGCGGCTTTATTAACCATCCTTGGTTTTTCCGTCCATGACACCATTGTTATTTTTGACCGAATCAGGGAAAATATTTTGAGAAGGGGAATGGGTCAGTTTCAAGAAACGGTTGATTGGAGTTTGAACCAAACAATTGGCAGGTCCATTAGTACGGTAATTACGGTATTACTCGTAATGTTTTCGTTATTCTTTTTTGGCGGCCAAACCCTTACATATTTTTCGCTGGCATTGATTATCGGTATTACCTCTGGGGCATATTCTTCTATTTTCATCGCGAGCCCTTTATTGGTTACCTGGAAAAATTGGGATGAAAGAAGGGATGATAAAAAAGGCAGGTAAAGTGGTACGTAGAGCCATTATTGGCAAAAGGTAGTGATAATGCTTGACATATCTTTATGCCTGTGGTAAACTCTGGTAATAATCCTAAATAGCCTTAAAAACTGCTATTTTGCATAATATTAAGAGTATGAATAAAACTAACTACCCACAAATTTACGCAAAACTTACCAAAGGTTTATCTCCTAAAACTAAGGACATTTTTGATAGGCGTTTTGGTGTAAAATCAGGTAAGGTAGAAACACTTGAATCTATTGGTAAGACACTGGGGATTACTCGAGAAAGAGTGCGCCAAATAGAGGAGGTGGGTTTTAACTTTGTAAGAAAAAATCATAAAGAAACCTTAGATAAAGTATTTGCAGAGTTGAATGCGTACTTTGAGGAACAAGGAGGTTTTAAGAAAGAAGAAATCGTCCTTTCAGATTTTGGAGGTGCGAAAAATAAAGCTTATGTGTTGTTTTTCCTCACGTTAGGAGACCAGTTCTCTAGGGTGTGTGAGAAGAAAGATTACCATTACTTTTGGTCAGCCTTGCAAGACCCCGAAAAGAAAGTAAAAGATACCTTAAATCTCTTGGTTTCAGATTTAGAGAATTATGGCAACCTCTTACTAAAGGGGGAGTTGCTTGCTAATTTTGCCTCTCAACGTAACTTAAATGAGCAGGCCTTGGATTCTTACCTTGAGGTTTCGAAGAAAATACAGGCAAACAAAGAGGGCAAGCTTGGCCTGATTGAGTGGCCTGAAATACGACCAAGGAGCGTAAAAGATAAAGCCTTTTTAGTGTTCAAGAAGCATAAGAAACCATTGCACTTCAGGGAAATTACTTCGTTCATAGATAAACTAGAATACAACCTCCCTAATAAAAAGACCCATCCTCAAACGGTTCATAATGAACTTATTAAGGACCCTAGGTTTGTCTTGGTAGGCAGGGGAATGTATGCCTTGGGTGAATGGGGCTACAAACCGGGAACCATAAAGGATGTGATTGAAAGTGTATTGAAAGAGAAGCCACAACTAGCCAAAGATGATATCGTAAAAGAAGTGCTCGCTCAACGATTAGTTGAAAAGAACACGATTCTCATCAAACTTAACAACAAAAAATATTTTCAAAAAGATGCTAACGGAAGATATTTTTTGGTCCAAAACCAGGTATCGTAAACTAAAAACGACCTTACAAAGGTCGTTTTTAGTTTGGGCCATGGCAACATTTTTCGCTTGAGCATAGAGCATGTGCTGATTATTTACTTTTCCCTTGCTAGCAATTATAATTAAGGGTGTATGGTACCATATTTTCTTTGGGGAACTATTATTCTGCTCGTGGCAACCACAATTTTCTATGTTGTCTTTTTTTCGTTAGTCTACTATTGGAGAGAGAGAAAGGAGAATTTTATTATCGTACCCGCCCTCTACACCTTTGAGTTTTTTATCACCGGTTTTGTCATTATTTCTGTTGTTGCCATTTTCTTGCAGTATTTACCCGATATTATAAACCTAGCGAGCTAACATACATCTATCATGCCAACATTAACTGATTATTTCTTCTGGTTGAGGCCAGTTAATACTATTTTACTGGGTTGTTTTTGGTGGGTTCTTTTAATGCTGGTTGTTTTTTTTGTTCCGTTTTTAAGGGTTTGGTGGTGGATCTTTTTCCCCATGTTCCTTTACCTGGAGTTGAGGGTTTTGTACCTGTGGTGGCTGAACTGGGATTATTGTTATGCGGAAAAGAGCTGGGTTATGCTGGAAATAATCCCGCCCAAGGAAGTGTTGGTGCCGTTAAAAGCCATGGAAGATATTTTTACCAACATGTGGGGACCGCTTTACTTTCCTGCTAATTGGAGAGAACAGTGGTGCGAAGGGGAGCTAGCCGACGGCCCTGGCTGGATGTCTTGGGAGATAGCCAGCATTGAGGGGAAGTTGCATTTTTATATCCGGGTACTGCAAGACTATCGGATGACTTTGGAAACCGCCTTATATGGACACTATCCAGAATTAGAAATTCACGAGGTGCCAGATTACACCCAAAATGTTCCCCAAAATATTCCTAATGAAGAGTGGAACGTGTACGGGGAAGATTTCATATTAGGCAGGCCGTCACCCTATCCCATAAGGACCTTTGAGAAATTTTTTGAACCCCAGGGAGAAAAAATTTCGGCCGAAGAAAAAAGAATAGATCCTATATCTTCTCTTCTGGAATTAATGTCAAGATTGGGTCCGGGGGAACAGTTTTGGCTGCAGTTTGTTACCATATCGGTATCAGACAAAGAAGAGCCGGCCTTTAGGCAGGAAACCGACGATATCATTGCAAAACTATCAAAGCGTCCCGTAAAACACACGAAGACATTTTTAGAAGAAATAATGGAAATGATGTTTCACTTGATTTATGGTCCTAAGAAAGAGGGGTCGGGTGAGAAAGCGACTTACAAATGGATTGAATCAGCCAAAACCGAGGAAGGGAATGATAGGGAAATGGTGCTCACCCCCGGCGAAAGGGAAATGATGACCGAAGTTGAAAATAAGTCAAAGAAGCCGATATTCAGAACCAACATCCGCGGAGTGTACGTTGCCAGGCGGGAAAACTACAAATCTGCCCATAGGATTCTTACCAGGTCATACTTTGCCCACTTTCAAACCCAAAATTTAAACTATTTGGTGTTTTCCAAAGTAACCAGGCCCAAAACCCATTATTTTTTCCGCAAAAGCATCCCCTTTATAAGAACCAGGAGGATGTTCCGCAATTTCATCTTACGATTTACTCCACTTTTCCCAGACAGGAGGAGAGAATTGGCCCTTTTAAATACGGAGGAGTTAGCAACATTGTATCACTTCCCGTTAAAGATTACGGGATTGGTGGCGCCTACAATGGCTCGGGTTGAGTCCAAGAAGGGCGGTCCGCCCCCGAATTTGCCTGTAGAATAGAGCAAAGGCGAGTAAACTATAGTTTTATGGATAATCATACATCACCAACATTTTTTGGCCTCACGTCCTTTCGTAACCAACGGAAGAAATTTGGCATAAAACAGGATGACCGAAGGAGGCATTTTTACACGATTGGCAAAACCGGCATGGGCAAGTCAAACCTCATGGAAAACATGGCCATTCAGGATATTCAAAACGGAAATGGCTTGGCCTACGTTGACCCTCACGGAGAAGGGGCCGACAAACTGTTAGATTTTGTGCCACCAGAAAGAATTAAAGATGTGGTTTTTTTAAATCCTGCGGATTTGGATTTTCCCATAGCCTTCAACGTTATGGAAAAGGTTGATTTTAAATACCGCCACTTGGTGGCGGGCGGATTGATGGGCGTATTTAAAAAAGTGTGGCCGGATGTATGGTCAGCAAGGATGGAGTACATTTTGAACAATGCCATTTTAGCCCTTCTGGAATACCCTGATTCAACTCTGCTTGGGGTCAACAGGATGTTGGCCGATCCAGAGTACCGAAAGGAAGTAGTTTCAAAAATTACTGACCCCATCGTCAGGTCCTTTTGGGTAACCGAGTATGCCAGGTACACCCAGCGCTATGAAATAGAGGCAACCGCGGCCATACAAAACAAGGTTGGTCAGTTCGTTTCCAATGCTTTAATAAGAAATATTATCGGCCAGACAAAGTCCACCATTAACATGAGAAATATCATGGACGAAGGCAAGATACTTATTTTGGATTTATCAAAAGGTAGAATCGGCGAAGACAACTCGCGGCTTTTAGGGGCGTTGTTAATCACTAAGTTACAACTGGCGGCGATGTCCCGCGTTGATATCCCAGAAGAAACGAGAAAAGATTTTTACCTGTACGTGGATGAATTCCAAAACTTTGCGACCGAGTCTTTTGCTAATATACTGTCCGAAGCAAGGAAGTATAGGTTAAATCTTATTGTAGGACATCAATACATTTCTCAAATGGATGAAATTGTTCGTGACGCCGTGTTCGGCAACGTGGGGACCTTGGCTGTCTTTCGCATCGGAGCCGAAGACGCCGAATTTTTGGAGAAAGAATTCTCTCCTGAATTCACCGCTGAAGATTTAGTTAACTTAAGCAAGTATAATATCTATTTAAAACTCATGATTGATGGAGTAGCTTCCCATCCTTTTTCAGCGGAGACGCTTCCTCCGCCGATTCCTCTTTCAGAATCAAATAGAAGCAAGATTATTCAGGCGTCGAGGGACAGGTATGGCATAAAAAGGGAATTGGTTGAAGAAAAAATTACTGCTTGGACGGGAGCTATGCAGGTTACGTCTTCGCCTAAACCAACTGACATAGGTAAAGCTAATAGACCCAGTACAGCCCCCCTTAATAGTTCTCTAGAACAGCCTACGCTGTATGATGCTATTTGTTCGGTGTGTGGAAAACCCACCAAGACCATTTTCCAACCCCAAGAAGGCAGGCCGGTATACTGCAAGTCTTGCCTGAAAAAAATAAAAAATGCGGGAAAAACCTTCAATCAGCAGGGAACTCTCAAAGAACAAACCAACACTCAAGAGTCATTTTTGCGTACCCCAGAAAAACCTGAATCATTAAAAATAGGAAACATTCCGTTCCATGCGCCAAGGAAAAAATTAGAAACCGTTCTGCCTCAAGAAGCAGGAAAAGTAAGAAGAAAAGAAATCAACTTGTCTGAACTCAAAAAAGCCTTGGAAGCGTCGTTAGGGTCAGTCCCAAAACTTCCTAGTAAAGAGACGGCAAAAAATGTGGATGCTGTTCCTTCGTCCGCTGATTCTCCAAAAAAAGAATTAGAACCTACGATTAATAACAACGTCCAAAAGCCCCCTCCTCAAGACCATTCTGACCTGCAGAAAAATAATAAAAAAGGGGTTATTCAACCGGGTCAAAAAGTCAATTTATAGCCCTAAGTCCATTTACAGAAAACTAATATCCTTAGTTTTTTGCATTAATGCTCAACGTATGAAAAATGTAAGAGAGCTTGAGGTAACCAATAAAAAAGTGTTAGTAAGGTGTGATTTTGACGTGCCATTGGATGAACAGGGAGAAATGTTAGATGACTTTAGGATTAAAGAATCCCTGCCAACAATACAATACTTAGTGGAAAACAAGGCAATGGTTATTTTAATGGGTCACCTTGGGAGGCCTGAAGGTGTTGTGGTTGAATCTTTACGGTTGACACCCATACGAAAAAAGTTAGAGGAATATTTGCAAAGTAACGTTATGCAACTGTCAGATTGCATAGGTCCAGAAGTTGATGATGCAGTGAGTAGCATGAAACCAGGCGAAATAATTCTGTTAGAAAATGTCAGATTTCACAAAGAAGAAACCGAAAACGATAAAGCATTCGCAAAAAAATTGGCATCGTTGGGAAACCTTTATGTTAACGACGCTTTTGCGGATTCCCATCGTACTCATGCATCAATCGTAGGCATTTGTGAATTTCTGCCTTCGGTGGCCGGACTCACCTTACAAAAAGAAGTAGAAGTGCTAAGCAATGTGATAGAAAGTCCAAAGGCTCCATTGGTCGTAATCATCGGCGGTAATAAAGTGGAGGGTACTAAGGCAAAACTCATCAGTACATTTTCTGAAAGCGCGTTGGCCGTTATTGTTGGCGGGTTGATCCAAAAAGAAATCATAGAAAACAGCATACCTATTGCCCATCCTGAAAAAATACTGGGGCCAGTTGACTCCTTAGATGCGCCAGACATCAGCGAAAATACCGCCGCAATTTTTAGAGAAAAAATACTCATGGCAAAGATGATAGTCTGGAACGGCCCCTTCGGAAAATTTGAAGATGCCCGTTACAAAAAAGGCACTTTGGCAATCGCTCAAGCCATTATTGAAAGCGGGGCATACTCGGTAGTTGGAGGAGGTCAAACGGTTGAATTTTTACATAGAGAAGGTATACTATCCAAATTCAGCGCCGTGGTAACCGGCGGTGGGGCAATGTTGACATTTCTAAGCGGAGAGGAATTGCCCGGATTAAAAGCGCTAAAATAAGATATGGATTCCAAAATAAAAAATATTGTTGAAGCGGCTGAAAGGATACAAGAAGCGGTAAAAAATAACGAGCGTATTATTATTTACGGTGACTCTGACTTGGATGGTATCGCTTCAGCGGTAATCTTAGAGGAAGCCATTAAAAATTTAGGTGGCAAGATTGACGTGGTGTTGTTTCCCGACCGAGAAAACGATGGCTATGGAATTAACCAAAAAGCCTTGGATTTTTTGCAAGATAAGGCTCCTGCTCTTTTTATTGCGCTGGACTTAGGAATTGGCAATATAAAAGAAATTGCTATGGCAAACGCCATGGGTTTTACGGTAATTGTCATTGACCACCACGAAATCTTACAGGGTATTCCAGATGCAAAGATCGTAGTTGATCCTAAGCAAAAAGATGATATCTCCGAGTGCACTCACTTGGCAAATGCCGGCCTTACCTTTAAACTCGCAGAAGAAATATTGGGTAAAAACTTATCTTCACAATTGAAAAACAGTTTTCTGGAATTAGCAGCGTTGGCCACTATTTCGGACATGGTCCCCCAAGTGAAAGATAATAAGGTGTTTATTGAGGAAGGGTTGAGATCGTTAAAAAATACCTTTCGTCCCGGACTGCGTGCATTTTTAGACTTGCTGGGTGAAGGAGAAGTATTATCAGGGGGATTTTATAAGGTTATTTCGGCCTTAAACGCCGGAGAATCGCGCGACTTTAAAAATGAATCGTATGTATTACTGACCAGTTCGTCTTATGAAGAGTGTATGGAATTAGTCCAAATGTTGATTGCTAAAACCCAGTATAAGCAGCAAAAAATTAAAGAAATTACCGAAGAAGTAGAAAGGAGAACTTCTCAAAGACCATCCTCGCCCATAGTCTTTGAGGGTGATCCTGCATGGAGGCTAATGTTGGCGGGGCCGGTAGCGTCCATTATTTATTCAAAATACGACAAGCCTACGTTTATTTACAAAAAAGGTGATAGTGAGTCTTGCGGTTCGGTGCGAAGTCCAAAAGATACAAACTCTGTTGATGCTATGAAATCTTGTGCTAACCTTTTAATTACCTACGGCGGCCACGCCCAGGCCTCAGGATTTAGGTTGAAAAATGAAAATTTAGAAAAGTTTAAGCAGTGTTTAGTGGATTACTTTAAAAAATAAAGGGTATTAACTCTGTATTGCCTGCGACGTTTGATAATGAAAGAATTGCCACTCTTTCATTATCTGCACTATCCTCGGCAATAAATAGTATATGAAAAAGATTATCATTTACACTGATGGAGGATCTAGGGGCAATCCCGGCAAGGCGGCTATTGGAGTGGTTTTTTGTAATGAAAAGGGTGATATCATAAAAAAGTTTGGCGAGTATTTGGGAGATAACTTGACGAATAACGATGCAGAATACATGGCCGTTATTTTTGCCCTCAAAAAATTTAAGGCGTTATTTGGTAAAGCAATTGCAGAACATAGTGAAATTGAAATACGAAGCGATTCTGAATTATTGGTAAAGCAAATGAATGGGGAGTATAAAATAGAACACGAAAAAATCCAAAAGTTTTTTATAGAAATCTGGAACTTAAAAATTGACTTTAAAAACGTAAAGTTTAAAACTATCCCGCGAGAAAAAAACAAAGAAGCGGATAGGTTGGTAAATGAAGCGTTGGACGGACAGACAGCGGACCAAAAATTGTTTTAAAAAACCAGTATAACAAAAAAATCGTCCCGATAGATCGCGGACGATTTTTTTGTTGGATCAGCAAGGTTATAAGCCGAATTCTGTATTATGTGATTATCTATCTGGATCACGTATTACTACATGATTCAAGCGAACTACTTTTAACAGAGCATTGGTATGTATTCCCAATTTTCTGCTTTGTTCTTGCACCCAATAAGGATTTAGCCGTTTCATCTTGGCATTTCTGCCAAACTATCCCTTGCGGGATGCCGAGTTTTTCAACCCAAGCCGTTTCTGTTCGCACCTCGTGCATTACTGCAGACGGCTGTTAGCCGCTACCATTTTATCCCGTTTTCACGAGAGAGTGTTCGGACTTTCCTCTCTTTATTTGTATAAAGAGCAATCACTCACCTTGCTAATCCATCTTCAATCTATCATTTTTTAAAACCCCTGTCAAGTTTGTAAAATACCCCAAAAAATACTAGGATGACTGAGATGATTCAAAAATTCTTAAACACCCAGACAAGAAGGGTAAGTGTTGCCTCGATCATTTTAGCGGGGTCTTATTTGCTGTCAGCTTTACTCGGTCTTTTGCGAGATCACCTCTTGGCAGGTCGTTTTGGAGCTGGAAACGAGCTAGACGTGTATTATGTCGCTTTTACCATTCCAGATTTTATTGCTTTGATTTTGGTTTTTGGGGCAATATCGGCAGCCATTGTACCTATTTTTAGCTCGTACTTAGTAAAGTCAAAAGAAGAAGCGTGGAGTTATGTTTCTAATTTGTTAACTATTTTTTTAACCTTTCTAATCGTTATTTGCGTTATCCTTATTATTATCGCTCCCGTGCTCATTAATTTGATTGCCCCGGGATTTTCTGAAAGTAAAAAAGTTGATACGGTACTCCTTATGCGTATTATGTTTTTAAGCCCGATTATTTTGGGAACCAGCAGTATTATCAGTGGCATTTTGCAGGTATTTCATAGATTTTTAGTAACAGCTTTGGCCCCTATCATGTATAACTTTGGAATTATTGTCGGAATTTTATTTTTTGTGCCAATATTCGGCTTAAAGGGGCTTGCTTTTGGTATTGTTTTAGGCGGCCTTTTGCATTTAACAATACAGTTTCCCGCATTTTTACATTCGGGGTTCGCTTACCAATTTAGGTTTAATCTAAGACATGGGGGGATGCTAGAAACCTTTAAATTAATGGTGCCAAGATCATTGGGCCTTGGAGCCGGCCAGGTAAACACCATCGTTATTACCGCCATTGCCTCTACACTACTTTCTGGGAGTATATCGCTTTTTAATTTAGCAAATACGTTGTCTTCAATTTCGGTTAACGCGGTGGCGGTTTCCCTTTCAACGGCCATTTTTCCTGCCATGTCAAAGGCTTTCTCTGTCCACGATAAAAAAGATTTTGAACGTAAGTTTTTTGGTGCTTTTTCACAGATACTCTTTTTGAGTGTTCCCATAAGCATTACCGTTTTTCTTTTGAGGGCTCAACTTTCGCGGGTGGTATGGGGTTCGGGAAAGTTCGACTGGACTGACACCAGGTTGGCAGCCGCGTGTTTGGGCATCTTTAGTTTAGGGTTATTTGCCCAAGGTCTAATTTTTCTTCTGTCAAAAACATTTTACTCAATCCACAACACAAAAATACCGGCCCTTATAAGCATTGGTACTGTTGCATTTAATATTATGATGAGTTTTTTATTGTTATGGCTTTTGAGTTTTACTAACGTCGTTTCATCTTTTTTGCATTTTATTTTAAAATTACAAACCGTTGAAAACATTGGCGTAGTTGGTTTGGCCCTAGCCTTCACCATTACTGCTATTTGTGAAGCGTGTTTACTATTGTTATTTCTCCATAAAAAATTAAAATTATTTAAAGCAAAAGAAATCCTGCAATCGTTGTCCAGAATTCTCATTGCCGGCATAGTTATGGCAATAGTAATACTGATAGTCAGAGACGGATTGATACGATATAACGTTATCAGTTTGCAAACATTTTTAGGGGTATTTTCACAGCTTTTGTTATCGGGCTTTGCGGGGATTGTCTCTTACATTACGGTTTCTTTAATGGTAAAATCCCCTGAAGTAAAAACCATTAAAGATTCTTTTTTCAAAAATGGCGCAAGAATACATTAGAAATTTCTGCATTATCGCCCATATTGACCACGGAAAGTCAACCTTAGCTGACCGGATTTTGGAGTTGACCAGCACAATATCTTCAAAAAAAATGATGCCCCAGTTTTTAGATTCCATGGATTTAGAAAGGGAAAAGGGGATTACGATAAAATTAAAACCGGTTCGCATGCACTATACGTACTTAGGCAAAGAGTACGTCTTAAACTTAGTTGATACTCCAGGCCACGTGGATTTTTCTTATGAAGTTTCGCGGTCTTTGGCAGCCGTGGAAGGAGCGGTATTACTAGTTGATGCAACGCAAGGAATTCAGGCGCAGACGCTGGCAAATATAGATTTAGCAAAAAAACAGAACCTAGTTATTATTCCAGTAATCAATAAAATAGATTCTCCGCAAGCCAATATTCAAGAGTCGGTTGATGAACTGGCAACTATTTTGGGGGTAGCGCCAGACGACATTTTAAAAATTTCTGCAAAGAATGGCACTAATGTTGAAGAGGTGCTAAAAGCGGTCATTGAAAAAATCCCAAGCCCGGCGGCAAGAAATCCAAATGCTGAGCAAAGGCCTTTCCGCGCTTTAATCTTTGATTCAGACTATGATAGTTTTAAAGGAGTTGTTGCTTATGTAAGGGTTATTGACGGCCATATTCAAGACCGAGAAAAAATAGAGCTGTTGGCCCAAAAAGCTCAGGCTGAAATTAAAGAATTGGGATACTTAAACCCCCTTATGAGCCCTCAAAAAGAGATTTTTTCAGGGGAAATCGGTTTTATCGCCACAGGCATTAAGGAACCGGGCAAGGTGAGGGTTGGCGATACCATTGCTAAATTCGACCAAACCAATACTGCGGGCCTTGTAGAGCCTTTGGCGGGCTACCAGGAGCCCAGCCCCATGGTTTTTGCCAGTTTCTACCCAGAAAACCCCGATGATTTTGATGTACTAAAAGTGGCTTTATCTAAGCTAAAATTATCAGACCCGGCCCTTATTTTTGAGCCAGAAATGAAAGAAGCCTTAGGCAGGGGATTTCGATGCGGGTTTTTGGGCACTTTGCATGTTGAAATCATTTCTGAAAGGTTAGAAAGGGAATTTAACCTGGGGCTGGTTATTTCAACGCCGTCGGTAATTTATAAAATTTTTGATAGAAAGGGCAAAGAATCATTTATTTATTCTGCGTCAGACTGGCCAGACCCAAGCAGCATTGAAAAAACAGAAGAGCCTTGGGTGTTGCTTGAGGTCATAGCCCCATCTTCTTATTTGGGAAAATTAATGGAAGTGCTAAAGGATTTAAAGGGCACCTATGTCAAGACCGATTACTTAAGTTCGCAGCGGGCGGTAATTGTGTTTGAAACTCCTTTGCGGGGGATTGTGGCAAATTTATACGACAAAATTAAAAGCACCAGCCAAGGGTACGCATCTATGAATTATAAGGTGCTGGGGTACCGGCCAGGTAAGTTGGTAAAATTAGAAATTTATATCGCCGGTAAAAAAGAAGAAGCGTTATCTCGCGTAGTGGCCGAGGATGACGCTTACACTGAAGGTAAAAAATTAGTTGAAAAATTAAAAGACGCATTGCCTCCCCAGCAGTTTTCAGTGGCATTGCAAGCAGTCATTGGCGGAAAAATCATTGCCAGAGAGACTATTACGGCTCGTAGAAAAGACGTTACCGGATATTTATATGGCGGCGATAAATCCCGTAAAAAGAAGTTATTGGAGAAGCAGAAGAAAGGCAAAAAATTGCTGAAAGAAAAGGGGAGTGTTAACATTCCCTCAAAGACATTTTTGGAAATATTTAGGTCATAATTACATTGTCAAAATATATGCAATCATCAACGCCAATATCAAAAAAAATTCATCCTGGTTTGCCGTTTATTCGTATCTTTTTCTTTATTTCGGGCATTGTGGCAACTATTGCCTACAGAATTGTTCCTTTTTTAAATCCTCTTGAGGTAAAAATTGCCTGGTATACGGGAACCATCGGCTTTATTCTGTACTTTTGGCACCGCGCGCATATTGAAACTAAAAGAGCAAATCTGGTAAAAGATCACGACTTGGTTAGCGTTGTTGAAAAAAGCGACATCAGCCAAGAAGAAAAGTCAGCCGTTTCGTATTTAGTAAGCACAAGTCTTACTTCTAAGGCAAGGTACAATTCGGCGTTTATTGTCATTGTTTCTTTGCTGGCGCTCATTGTAAGCATAGCCGTTGATTTAAACCTTCACTTTTAAAACCGCCCCCGTTTGCTTTAAAGTAAATAACTTTTTTGGAAATTTTCAAGTTTTAGTTTTAGTTAATATGAATTATCAATATTATAAAAAAATAGATAGGTCAATGATGGATTGGGGTTTTACTATACCAAAACAATCGGTAGAATATTTCGATAAAAATAAAAAAGTTTTGTCAGGAACTCAGATTGACGTTGAGATAATTTGGGATAAGAAAGTATATAGAGCTAAATTAGCACATGTTAATAGAAAAAAAGGAAAGGTGTATCAGTTAAGGTGGGACAGTAACAAAGATTTCTTAAGAAAAATACGTAAAACATTTATACAATCGTACGTTATTTTAAAAAGCCAAAAAGAATTATTTGAATTATCTAAGGAAGATAGAAAGCATTTTAGAACTAATCTAACAGGTGGTCAGCAAGAAGTTTTGATTTTTGAAATAATTGGTGACTATAAAATTAAGTGCGAGGTATTTATTAGAATTGAAAATGAATGGAATACTTTATTTGAAAGACTGGCGGAAGAAAATGTATTTGGGTGGTTATTTAATAAAAAGAAAAGTTACTTGATTAATCGGAGTACCCATTGGATTAGTGCTAAAGATTTTAATAAACATGCTGGTGCAGTAAATGTCATTTACTATTTAGCGAATACTAAGAAAAAATTATTATACATCGGTAAGGCAGAAATTTTAGGTAATAGGGTAAAACTAGGAAGAAATCATCAAAATATGCCCGGAGATTGGAATAAATTTAGATACGATATTTTAGATACAGAATATGCAACAATATTGGATAAAGTGGAAGATCATACAATTAGAGCCTTTGCTTCAGTTTTAGCAAATAATAAATCGTTCTCAAGTCTTAATGTTGGTAATTATAAATTAGTAAATAATAATTGGAGAAGACTATAAAATTAATTTAAAAATATGAAATTAGATATATTTATTCAAAAATTAATAGAAATAAAAGAAAAGGAAGGTAGTAGCATGGAAGTTGTTATGGCTGATTGTATTCCGGTTGTTGAACCCGTATTATCGGAAAGTATCTTAGATGAAAAAGTTGTAGTTATAACTGATCAAAAATAGAACTATGAAAAAAATAGGGGAAGGATGGCAGTATGCTACTTATGATTTGGGCAATGGGCGCGTGCTTAAAAAATTTCATTCATTTGTAAGGATATACTGGGTTATACTAAAGGATATATTTCCATTTCATGATGATCCATTAAGAAAATTACCGGGTTTTGCCAGAGCGTCAAAACAAAAAGCGTTGAAATCATTTAAAATTCTTAAAATAAGAGACGTGCCATCTTCTTGGATTGGAAATCCAAAGTTTGTTGGCAATCTTAATTACGAACAAGACAAGGTTCGTCCGCTTCATGACGTATTTAAAGATGCCGACACTTCATTGATAAAGTCTACTATTGACCGGTTCATCATTTTTAACAAGAAGTTATTGGAAAAAGGCATCATTGATAAAAGTTTTAATATAACAAAAAACTATGGCTTTGATAAAGATGGTAACATTATTTTGTTTGACATTGGCGAGTTAACTGACGATCGTGAACTAATTAAAAAAAGGATGGTAAGTAGGGCTTGGGATAAGCACTATGTTGCAGGTTGTATAAAAGACAAAGAAGCGCAACAATATTTTATTAAAAAAATGGACGAAAATTTTGGCATAAAAATATGAAAATTCAGTTTAATAAAATTACCTGGTACTCAATTGCCTTTGCGATTATATTGTATGTAGGTACGTTTGCGCTGGCGTTTTACCTGGGTTTTTGGACAAGGTCGGCGATATAGGTTAATATCAATTTAATATGATTAAAATCTGCCTTCGCATAAAGCTTTGGCGGGCAAAAAATGCATGAAAAAATTTACCTGTAAAGAAATAATGAACAACGAGGGAGGGTGCGATATGGAGTTTGAGGGAGATAGTCCTCATGAAGTGGCGGGAAAGTGTGGCCAGCATGTTGTAACCACAACAGATGAATTGCACAAACCTATGAGAGACAAAATGCAAAATCAAATGGCTAATGGGACAGAGGAGGATAAGGCAAAATGGTTTGAGTGGTTTAGGGGTTTGTGGGATGCGAAAGCTGATGTCTGAATACTAATTTGTAAATCAAAAATCCGCCACGGGCGGATTTTTGATTATACAATTTGGTATAAGAACAGAAAAGATGTTATTGTAACGTAATGTTAAAATATGTTTCAAGATAAATCCTTCGGTAAAACTCAGGACAAGTATACTGCAGTGTGGGTGAGTCATTCTTCAATTAGTGATTTTTTGAGGTGTCCGAGGGCGTATTTTTTGAAAAATGTATATCGCACGAAAGATAACCGAAAAATAAATGTGGTGAATGCTTCACTCTCGCTGGGTTCGGCAGTCCATGAAACCCTGGAAGGATTGCTAAATTACAAAGCAGAAGAAAGAGCTGCCCAACCGCTCCAAACGCAATTTGAAGAAAATTGGAAAAAATTTTCTGGAAAACAAGGCGGATTTAAAAATGCACAAGAAGAAGCAGAAACAAAAAGCAGGGGATTGGCTATGATTCAACGGGTGGCAAAAAATATGGGTCCGCTATTACATAAAGCTGTAAAACTGGCGCCGCACGCCAACGACATGCCCCCTAATTTTTATTTATCAGAAGAAGAAAATATTGTCCTGTCGGGTAAAATTGACTGGTTGGAATACATAGAAAAAGATGATGCGGTACAGGTGATTGATTTTAAAACCGGTAAAAAAGATGAAGACGAGAATTCTTTGCAGCTGCCTATTTACAGCCTTTTGCTCAATGCCCTGCAAAAACGAAAAGTTGCGGGAGCCGCTTATTGGTACATTGAAAGAAATGACGAGCCTACCAATGTTGTGTTGCCAGATATTGCAAACGCCAAACATAACGTGCTTACAGAAGCGTTGAAAGTAAAAAAAGCCAGAGAACAAGGCGTTTTTGAGTGTCCGCGAGGGGGACAGGGATGTTTTGCCTGCCGTGATTTTGAGAAAATTTTGCGAGGGCAAGCACAACTCGTAGGTATTGGAGGGTATAATCAAGAAATGTATGCGGTGTAACAAAGAAAACGCCCCTCTGCGTTTTTTACAAGATAACCCCGTACGGAGGTCAAAAAAAGTATGTGAGAGAAGACGTCATTCCCTTTAAAATATACTTTAGCGTGGTACTATTAAGCGCATATGAACCTTGTGAAAAATAACGTACTAAAAGTCTTTAAACCTTCGTGGAAAAAAGTTATTGCTACTATTTTGTTATCAGTTTTGACTGTTGCAGTAGTATATCGACTTATGGCAATCATGGTGGGATGTGTTATGGATTGGGGTTGTGATAAACTGCCTTTTGGCGATACCATCATTAGCTTTTTAGCCGTTATTTTAATTGCCCCCGTTTATTATTTTTTGGGTATATTTCAAATATTTTTTAGACAAGAATACGAGGTTTTATTTAAGGGTAATATATGGTATTTTATATTCGGTTTCTCCGAAATTTTTTACCTATACTTTTTGGTTTGCATAGTTGCGCATATTCGGTCAGAATTAAAAAAATGGTAAAAAACCATATTTTCATTTTTGTGGTGTTTATATAACTGTTACACAAGTTGGGGTTACATAAAAATCAAAAATGATTTTTATGTAATCTCGGAATGTGTTAAAAAATATGATGTCAAAAACGCAAAAAATTTGGTTATGGATTTTCGGAGCGATGTTTGTAGTCATAGAAATATTGTTTTCGTTTATACTATCAATTGTAGGTTTTTTCGGAAAAAATATTTCTCCTCTTTATATGTTTTTTGTTAGTCAACAATTTTTTATCGATCATCCGCTTTATTTGCTTGTTGCTAATGCCATCGAATGGGCAGGTGTTCTGGGATTATTAATAATAAGTATTAAATCCAAGAAAAGAGTACTTATTGTTCCATTAGTTATTATATTGCTATGGTTGTCTTTGGATTTTTATCTTGGCTATGTACTGACAATAACCATGAATATCCCCTAATTTTTTATTAAAAAATTGATGAAAAATAAAATAGTAATTTTACTTACCTCAATGATATTAGGCCTTTTGGGATTAGTTAGCGTTTGTAATGCAGCGACTATACTTACTGATAATTTTAACAGTTACTCTGATGGAGATATTAATGGACAAGGGGGATGGACGGTACCCACGACAGATGAATACTTTACAGTACAAAGTGGGGTAGTTAATGAAGGAGCAAAAGCAATAAAAAGCAATACAATACTTACGGGGTTTGATATTGGCATAAAAAAAACAGGGATACTTTTAGCCGATGGTTCTTTTACTATTTACGTAAGAGCAGAAACTGCGGCTAGTGATGGTATGATTCGTTTATTTGAAACGCCCACGGGACCAGAAAATCCAAAAGTGCTCATAGAATTTACCGCTAACGGATTTTCTTATAAAGACTCATCAGGTAACAAGATAGGATTTGGACCTGATACAACATTAAATACTTGGTATGCAATACAAGTCCAGTGGCGAAATTCAGATCATAAAGTAAGATATAACATCAATGGAGGAACATGGACTTTGTGGGTGCCAGCAGCTGAAGCATGGATATCGGGAATAGGTACGGTAAATCTCGAAAGAAGAGCAGGCGCAGATAATATCATTTACTTTGATACTATCCAGGAAAATGAGAATCCTCCCAAAAATCCGGTTTTGATTGTACCTGGATTAATGGGCACGGAGATGTATAAAGGAGATGAAAAATTGTGGTTAGATTTAGGTCGAAATTTCATTGATATCAGAGATAAGTTTATGGATCCCTTATCTTTTGATTCAAGTATTAATCCAAGTAACTCGGTAGTGTCTTTTTCCAATATGATTAGAACAGAAAAATTACCAGGATATACATTTGACTACACCGCCGGTCTTATCAACGAATTCAAAAACCAAGGCTATATCGAAAATGAAACTTTATTTACCTTTCCGTATGACTGGCGGTATGGGGCAAGTGGTAAATTTACCGACGGAAGAACGAATGCAGATTTGCTAGCGCAAAAAATTCAAGATATTTTAGCAAAAACTGGCGGTGACAAAGTGGATATAGTTGCCCACAGCGAGGGCGGGCTCATTGTTAAAAAGTATGTAGTAGACCATCCGGGAGACCACCACATCGGCAAAGCAATTTTTGTGGGAGTCCCAAATACCGGCGCGCCAAGGGCGATAAAAGTTCTTTTACAAGGAGATAATTTTGGTATTCCATGGCTGTCGCAAGCTGAAATAAAAAAAATTGCTGAAAATTTGCCCGTGGCGTATGACCTTGTCCCGAGCCAGCAATATTATGACACGAAAGGCAGTTTTGTGAGAGTAATTGACGAGGGTTTGCTGACGAGTTTTACCGACGACACGCAAAAAGATTTAAATTACCAGGATTTTGAAAATTTTTTAACCAATGACCATTCGTTAAACTCACAGGCTCTTACGGGAGCCCAAACCCTTCACACAACTGATTTTGACAATGTTGACTTGCGTGCTGACGGTATTGACCTATACAGTATCAACGGTTGTAAAACTGGGACTATTGGGAAAATTATAGAAAACCGGTACAAAAATATTTTGGGCCAAAATTTTGTGGAATATAAAAGTCCGAAATTTACCCCGGGAGACAACACGGTTCCCCTGGAAAGTGCTACGAACTTGCCCATTGACCAAAACCATAAATTTTATTTTTTGACTGCTGACCACAGTAAAATGTTGAGCCAGGATGGAAGCCGTCAAGAAATTGTAAATATTATTTCAGGCAGTAGTTTAGACGTTAAGAGCAATCTTATCACTCAAGACATCAATATCTGCAGTCTTAACGGCAAGGCGATTTCTGTTTTTAGCCCCATTGATATTTTTGTAACCGACCAGAATGGCAACCATTTAGGTATTGCTGACGATGGCAGTATAGTTAACGAAATTCCTAATGCCGATTTTGAAATATTTGATGATCACAAATTTTTATATCTTTCCACCGATAACGGCCAAATATACACCGTGGCCATCCGTGGAACCGGTACAGGAACTTTTACTATTCATGCACAAGATATTACTAATGACCAAGTAGCCAAAACTGAAATATTCAGCAATCTTCCGGTAACGCCACAACTTTCTGGTCAAATTAACATTGGTAACAGTGGTTCGCCAACCAACATTACCATAAAAGAAAGGCCAACGAGTTCTAACACAACAATTTCGGCTTCCGCGGTATTAGATGAGTCAACTTCCGAAGATTTTGTAAGACCTACTTCGGTGGCAACGATAAAAGGTTCTTTGAATAAAAACGGAGTTTATACGGACCATGTGACGATAGCCATACGGGCCAAAGATCCAGTGCTTTCTGGCAATGAACATACAACATCTGGGATTTTTGATATTGAATACAATCTGAATAATACTGGTTTTAGAAAAAATCTTGGCGAGGCGGCAACCATTACTATTTCCAAGCGTGGCAGTCATGTACTTTCATTTTTTAGTGTTGATAAAGCCGGGAATAATGAAGCCCCACAAACCATATATATTACGGTAAGAAAATCCGAATCGGAACAAAGGAAATAACATTGTTTTTCTGTAGTTTGACAACTTTTCAGGGAGGTTAGTTATGAACCGCCACAAAAGGCGCAATCAACTCCGGTTGATGAAGGAGATGTTTCGTTCTATAGAAATCCGCGCGTTTTCGCATGTGGTCTTGCCAAGGGAAGCTCAACGGTGGTTGGAGAGAAATTACAAGGGTCTTAATCCCAAACAAAAAAATGGGGCCCTTGCGATTCCTTTGGTTTCAAAAGAACCGGCGGACAAACTGCTTTTTGATTGGAATAATCGTAATTAACGCTATGATACATATTGCCAAAACGCTATTTCATAGCGTTTTTTCTTGTTGCCTTAATTGATTTTTTATGATAAAGTAATTTCGTGTCAGCGTAGCATCGCGCCTTGGAGGAGTAGTACCTCGGCAGTCTCATAAGCTGCAGGCCCCCGTGCAATTCGGGGAGGCGCAACCATTTTTAGCACAGCCAAAATCCGCCGGGGTAGCTCAGTTGGTAAGAGCGCCACACTCATAACGTGGAGGTCGTGGGTTCGACTCCCACCCTCGGCACATGGCCTACAATATGCGGGCGTAGTCCAGCCTGGTTTAAGACGCCTCCCTGTCACGGAGGAGATCGTGGGTTCAAATCCCATCGCCCGCGCTTTATAATCCAGCACCCCTAATTGGGGTGCTGGATTTAAATTACATAGATCGATGGGATTTGAAGGGCGCCGAGTTCTTTTTTTGAATTTGTGTGAGGCGCCCAGGTTGCGAGTCGGAGCGAGCAAAAATCCCATCGCCCGCGCAACTGTGTACGAATGGAGGTCAAAGCCTCCATTTTGGAAAATATAAACAAAAAATAAACGAAGAGGTCGAAAATCTAACTAAAAAATCATAGTATTATATCGGAGTAGTGAGAGTTGGTGTTTATCAGTATTCTGCTGGTAATAGTGTTGTGCAATAAGTCCGTCACTCGCCTTGTGCGGTGGATTTACTAAAGTGGTAGAAGGTGCGGTGAAAAGCAACAGTGGCTTACGGGCGCACCAAGAGGTTACTCCAAAAAAAACTTCTGTAATGGGAGTTTTTTGTTTCCGAGTAATAACGACTAACTTATTAGGATAGTTATGTTAGTGCTATATCAATATAGTGGTTATAAGAGTATGCTTGTAATATGGCGACATTTTGGTTCACAAGGTGTTCATGATTGAGGGTATATTATTGCTCTATTGCATATATAAAAGAAAAAACTATTATGTCTGCGCGTAATACTACGGTTTTAGAGCTCAAAATCCTAGCCAAAGAAAAGGAAAGTGTTAGGCGTAAGCTTTTAGTAACCGTGAATAAGCTCCGCATAAAAGCTAGAAAGCTAGCCATCATTGCCAAGGAGAAAGAGCATATTAGAAAGAAATTGGCGCTCACAGCAGGTAAACTCCATTCCAAGGCTCAAGAACTTGCTATTACTATCCTAGAAAAAAAAGCGATTTTAGCTTCTATTGGAGACGCCGTTATGGCTTGCGATAAAGATGGCAAGGTAATATTGTTTAACCGCAAGGCGGTAGAGATGACCGGTTTTTCGGCCAAAGAGGTTATCGGGCATCACTATAATCACTTGATAAAATTTGTAAGAGAAATAGATAATAAGCCAAGTAAAGATTTTATCGCCCAAGCCATGAAGACTGGCCAAAAAACTACTATGGCTGATAATACTTTGTTGGTTAGAAAAAATGGTTTAAAAATTGCTGTGGCCGATTCGGCCGAACCGATAAGATATCTTCATGGAATACTCGTTGGTTGTGTTATTATTTTTCGGGATATTACCCAAGAAAAGGAAACGGATAAAGCAAAAAGTGAGTTCATATCAGTTGCCTCTCACCAGCTCAAGACTCCGGCGACCATTATCAGTTTATACACAGAAATGTTGCTCAAAACCCAAGTGGGCGATATTATTACGCAAAAACAAAAAGATTATATTAATGAAGTTGGCAACGCCAACCAGCGCGTCGTAGATATTATAAATACTTTGCTTAATATCTCTCGTATCGAAATGGGCATTTTTTCCATGGAGAAAAAACCTGTGGATATTATTGCTTTTTTAAAAAATGGTATTTACGAATTGCAGACAGGTCTAAAGGGAAAAAATATTATATTTCAAGAAGATTATCACCAGTTAAAACACATTGTGCCTATTGATAAATTATTGCTTAACATGGTTTTTTCTAATCTGCTTTCTAATTCTATTAAATATACTCCGATGGACGGCACCATATCGGTAAAAAGCAGAGAAGTGAAAAAGGACGAAAAAGTTAATAATAAAATTATAAAAGAAAATAGCTTACTGATTAGTATATCTGATAATGGCTGTGGTATTCCTGTAGATTCACAAGATAAGATTTTTACTAAATTTTTCAGATCTGATAATGCACGCAGTGAGCATACCGATGGTACTGGTCTGGGGCTTTATATCGTTAAGTCAATTTTAGACCACATCGGAGGGGAGGTGTGGTTTTGGTCGAAAGAAAAAGAAGGTACTATTTTTTATTTCACCATTCCATTAAAAACAATAAAACAAAAATAATATATTTATGATAAACGATAAAAAACAGACAATATTAATCGTTGAAGATGAACTTCCTTTATTAAAGGTATATGCTGACCGGTTTAGCGACGAGGGATTTTTAGTGTTAAAAGCTAACAATGGGGAAGTTGGCTTGGATCTTGCAATTAAAGAAAAACGAGACGTTATTTTACTTGATATTCTAATGCCGGTGATGGATGGCCTGACCATGATGCAAAAATTGCGGGAAAATACTACCTGGGGCAAGACCGTGCCGATTATGCTCCTGACCAATTTATCCGCAGACGAGAAAAAGATTAAAAAGATAGTCAATGAAAATGGGCCAGCATATTATTTAGTCAAATTAGATTGGAGCTTAAGTGCCATTATTGAAAAAGCTAAAATGGCAGTTTTAGCGCATTAAAAATTACTGTTGCGATAAAAATATAAATTAACTCAAAAAAACTTATGCGAATACTCATTGTAGAAGACGAACAAGCTCTTGCTAAGATAGTTAAGGATAGCTTAGAAACTGAAGGCTACGCAGTTGACCATGTATCTGATGGGGAAAAAGCCTTAGGTCGTATTCAATCAACTTATAATGAATATGATTTAATTATGTTGGACCTTATGTTGCCCAATAAAAATGGACTGGAAATATGCCAAGAAATGCGAAAAATGAATATAGATACACCGGTATTAATTTTAACGGTGAATGATGACTTGGAAAGTAAAGTATCTCTTTTTGATGCCGGAGCTGATGACTATTTGGTAAAACCTTTTGAATTTAAGGAACTTTTTTCAAGAATCAGGGCTATAACTAGGCGCCCCAAAAAAGCCCTTTCTACGGAACTAAAAATTTCAGATATTATTTTAAATCCTGCCACCCAAAAAGTATCACGAGCAGGCAAGGAAATTAAATTAACCTTAAAAGAATTTCGTATTCTGGAATATTTTATGCGAAACCCTGGCGTGGCTGTATCTCGCGAAGATTTGGTAAGGAATGTATACGATTTTGATTACGATTCTTTCAGTAATGTGCTGGATGTTTTTATCAATAGATTGAGAAAAAAAATAGATAATCGTAGAGCAAGAAAACTGATAGAAACGGTGCACGGCGTTGGTTATAGATTAAATGCGCACACTAAAACATATTAGATAAAACTTTTCAAAACTATTTTATAACCCCTCCAAAAAGGGGTTATTTTTATACTCATTGATATTGTTCACATAGTGTTCATGGCATATGGTTTATTATTACAAGTACAAGAGTGGAAGTTAAAATATAAAGTCGAATTTGAAACAATTAAACTATATTAAAAATATGCCAACAGTAATCAATAATCCAGGCACTACGGAAGATTCTGGTTCAAACTTAGTATTAGGTGTTATTTTAGCAATTGTAATTTTGGGAGGCCTTGTGCTGTTTTTCATCTATGGATTGCCAATGATTCAAAATGACACAAGTCAAAATCCTGGGACTACAAACATAAACGTTACCGTGCCACCCGCCGCGATACCAACCACTCAAACTCCAGCGAAGTAAATTAATAAAAATAACTATTTAAAAACATGATGAACATTATTATCCTCATTATTTTTGGTGCTATCGTTGGTTGGGTTGCCTCCTTAATTGTGGGAACCAACGAAGGATTAATCCTTGATATCATTGTGGGTATTATAGGATCGGTAGTAGGCGGATGGTTAGTGGGATTTTTTGACTATGGCCCCGTAACCGGCTTCAATATTTATAGTTTTCTAGTGGCATTGCTTGGGTCGGTAGTTCTTCTGGTAATCGTGAAAGCAATAAGACGTTAAAGTACAATATATGATAACTATTTTAGAAACATTAATTCTTTTCACAGTCACTCCGATTGGCTTCATTATGCTGATGTCATTACTACTATTTTCTGAATACCTTATTCTCAAAAGCGTTATCAAGGACATGAAGGTAGTTTTTAACTATATAAAGAATCTCAAATCAAGAATTACCCCAGTCGCTTCTTTTTTACCAAAATTACCTGATGTAATTTTTAAAAGGAAAAATATTCTTATTAAAGATGTTTCTACTACTGCTGGTGTTACGATAAATTATATCAAAATGAATAACTGGGTTAGTTGATAATAAATAAGATGTAAAGGTCGAAAAGATCAATATTAAATGAACTAAAAAAATCCGCCGATAAAATACCAAATTATAATTAGCGGATAAAAAATTATGAACAAAATAATCTCATTAAAAAAAGTTGAATACGGTTATATAGCGTTTTTCTTGGCATCACTGCTGTTACTGACAGGAATGATTCTAATGGCACAACCAGCTCACGCTGCTACGTTCACATTGCTGAACGGCCAATTGGGAGTAGGGTCAAGTGGAAGTAATGTTACAAATTTACAAACATTCTTAGCTTCAGACCACAATATCTATCCAGAAGGCAGGGTAACTGGTTATTATGGAGGTCTTACCAGAGCAGCCGTCATGCAATTCCAGGTAAATTATGGAATTTCTATGGTAGGTGCAGTTGGGCCAATAACCCTTGTGAAAATCAATAACGTGATAAATGCAGGATACGGCATTGATGTGTATGCGCCAACGATATACAACATTTCTGTGCAAAAAACCAACAGTAGTGCCACATTTGCTTGGACTACCAACGAACCTGCCGGAGGAAAAGTATATTACAGCACCAGCCCGCTTAGCGTATCAGAAGCGATTGGTAACTTTAGTGAACCTTCTATCACGGGAGGTTCAACTATGATGGCGACAAATTCACAGTCAAGCCAGAATGTTACGGCGAACAACTTGCAGTCCAACACGACATACTATTACATTATTGAAGCACAAGATGCGTCAGGGAATGTAAGCGTAACGGTGCAATCCACCTTTGCCACAAACTAATAACAATTGGGTAATCACCCCAATCTAATACGTAATAGTTGGGGTGATTGTTGTGGATATTATAATATTTTTATTGCCGAGGATAGTGCAGCGGATGAACGCGCCGCAGTGTGTTCATCCGCAAACGACGTAGGCAATACAGAGTATATGCCAAATACACCACAAGCAAAATTCTTAATGAAGATTTTAAAGATAACACTTGTTGTCGTAGCTCTGATTCCTGTTATCGTAATTTATGGATTTACACATTACAAAAATCAAGATATTAGCTCTATACGAAATGAAAGTTGGTCGCATTTTCCAGGTGCCACAGTTACCAATAGTGGTATCTATTTTCAACCCTTACATCGCATCATTGTTCATCAAGATGGTTCGGTCGGACAGCCAAATCCGCCAGTTAATATCAGTGGCCAACATCTTCTGGTCAAAGGAGATTTTAAAATCACCGCCGTAGCATCAGAAATAAACACATCGGCTTCTTTAAGATTATATGCGGCGCCTCCAATCGTGTATGACCAATGGCGATACGAAACCCCTAGTATTGATATTAATATTGATGCGAAAAATAATGTAATAGTCCCACGTATCTTTGATGGCAGCTCAGATACTCCTATGGATATAAGAACGTATAAAGTTTTCTTGCCGCCCAAAATAATAATTTCGCTAGAGCATGTAAAAGCAGAGATACATATTATTGAGAATGATAACATGCTTGGAAGCATGCCTGATCATGGCATCTTTAACAGCGGCGCTGTTTGGTTTGGAATGGATGGCATTGGTAGTAATGGCTGGACACTTTCTGCATTAGATGCACAGGCACTTGGAGCTGGCAGCGTTAAAAGTGTATCTGCTCCATTATTAATTGCGTCCCAGAACGATCCTAATAGTTTACGTAATTTAGCTGCAGCTCGCCATCGGAAAATAAAAATTGGTGCTGCTATTAATATAAGTCCGCTATTTACTGACGAGCAGTATAGAAATTTGGCGTTGGGCCAATTTAGCATACTGACACCAGAAAATAGTATGAAACCTGAATTTATCCACCCAGAAGCCAATGTGTATGATTTTTCAGAATCAGATCAACTGGTAGATGCTGCTTTAAAAAATAATATAGAAATGCATGGACACACGTTAGTCTATGGCAAAAGCAGTCCCGATTGGTTAACTAAAAGCCCTGTAGCAGATCGACAACACATTTTGGTAGATCATATAAGTACCGTGGTCGGTCGTTTTAAGGGAAAGGTGGCAGAATGGGATGTGGTTAATGAGCCATTTTCCGATAAGCACGCTTTGTATGGATTTGGGAAGTCAGGATTAGACCCAAATATATGGTTTGAAGCCATGGGGGGAAAATATATTGATATCGCATTTGAAACGGCACACAAAGCCGATCCTTCGGCCAAACTTTATTTAAATGACTACGGAGTCGAAAAAGATGGTCAGCATTGGGATGCGTTATTAAGTTTAGTAAAACGACTCAAAAAAAGAGGTGTGCCTATTAACGGGGTTGGCTTTGAGGCACATGTTTATACTGATGGTGATTATTTTGACGCCAAGCAGCTTAGGCAGCACATGGAAACGTTAAATAAGTTGGGCTTGCTAGTCCGCATATCGGAGATAGATGTCACACAAGACGATGCAAGAGAACAAATCAATCAATATGTAACGGCTTTAGATGTATGTTTGCGTGCGTCAAACTGCACTTCATATAGTACGTGGGGAGTTACTGATAAATATGGTTCTACTACCCGATCCGATAGATATCCCCTGGTTTATGGCACCAGTTTATTGTGGGACAAAGATATGAAGGCTAAATCCGCTTATAGTGCACTGCAAAACCGACTTAAACAGGCTTACTAAAATATTTGTATAATAATTTATGATAGATACTATTATCGGTAAAGAACAATTTTTAATAGAACATAATAGGTTATCTCCCATAAATTTGCAGGCTACGTTTGCGTTGCTTACTCAGTTTCAGGAAGAAAGAAAACCTTTACTAAAAGATGCTGATTGGTCTTTCAAGTTGAGAGCACCCTTTATTTCATGGCTGCTTATGTTTCCGCTATTGCACACAGAAAAAAAGAAATACGTGCGGAAATCAACAAAGCAAGTATTTAAAAATTATCCAGAAACTCATAATTTATGAAAGAATATTTTTCAAAAAAATATCAACGGGCTAAATTAAACTTCCAGAATTTCAGATCTAAGGCCGTAATAAGGATGTCACAATTGGCGAAAAGATTAGATCAGAGCCATAGCAAGGATGAAAAAAGAAAATAAAAAGACCATTCAGTTAAGAAGGTCTTTTTTAATAAAACAATAGTGAATGGAGTAGTAGGGGAAATTACATTTCCATTTTTGGCCTTAAATCTGGGATGTAGATATACTCATTTTGCCGCTCTATGGCGGTTCTAACGTTGTTCACAACGTTGCGCATATCAGTTTTACTAAGACTTGTGACATCATGGAGCCGTGCAATCATGTTGAACGGTTCTTTGAATTGGAAGATATTTATAGTTTTCTAGGGGAGCAAATATAACCCTGAAAAACTAAAGTGGAGAGCTGCGCAAAGTAGATTGTCGCCACATAAGGAGGGATTGATCATAAAGAAACTATCTCGGATTCCGCGATTGACTTTCGTCATTGCAGGGCTTTTTATTTGCATAGTATGTATGATATATACTATGATGATTATGTAATAATGGAAAATAAAGGGTATTAATCCCCAGGGCAAGCCCTGGACCCCACCCCGCCCACAAAGGAGCGGGGAAAGGGATCGCGCTTTAGCGCGGGATATTAACTCTGTATTGCCTGCGACGTTTGATAATGAAAGAATTGCGACTCTTTCATTATCTGCACTATCCTCGGCAATAAAATTTAAAAAATGGAATACGATTTTTTAGTTATCGGTTCAAGTGGCATGCAGGGCAGGATTGTCGTTCGCGATTTGCTTGAGTCCGGGTATAAAGTATATTGCGCTGATTTATATCGCGATAATTCAGAAAAAAATTTGGCGCAGTATCCCGGTACGCCATTCGGTTTTATAGACCTTAGGAAGTATGAGGAGTCAAAAGATTTTATTAAAAAAATATCCGCCAACATTGTGATAAACTGCGCAGAAGGCGACTGGAATCATGATGTCTACAGAATTTGCCTTGAGGAAGGCAAACATGTCGTTGACCTTGGAAGCGACATACCCATGACCAAAACCCAGATTTCTATGAATGATGGCTTTAAAGAAGCTGGTTTGGTTGCTATTACCGGCTGTGGTTCAACTCCGGGTATCAACAACATTATGATGAAACACGCATCTCAATTTTTTGATGAAATAGATACCATAGAACTTGGATTTGCCTGGGATTCTAACGTTAAAAAATTTGCCATTCCCTTTTCAATTGAAAGTATTATTGAAGAATTAACCGATCCGGCTCCCGTGGTTGAAAATGGGGAATGGATAGAAAAAATTCCTTCAGAAACCGAAGTTATAAGGGAATTCAGAGAAATCGGTTCTCAAAAATGTTATTTAGTACGGCATCCAGAAATCTATACTTTTATGCAAGACTATAAAGAATATGGGCCAAAAAATATACGGTTTTATGCTGGGTTTCCGGACCATTCCCTTGAAACGCTAAGAACTATTATTGCCTTGGGTCTTGGCAAAAAAGAGCTGCTTACCTTTGAAAAAACCGAAATACGGCCTGTCGATGCTGTTTCAAGGATTCTCACCAGGCTCCCCCGGCCAGAAAACTATAGCGAAAAAGAAAATCTCTGGGTTGAGATTTCCGGAAAAGATAAAAAAGGATCCATTAGAATCACACGCATGGAGTGCATTGTGATGACCTTGCCCGGCTGGGGCGATGCAGGATGCAATATTGACACGGGAATGCCAGCATCAATTATCGCCCAGATGATTTTGGACGGTCGTGTTAAAACAAGGGGTAGTTTTGCGCCAGATGCCGCAGTTCCTTCCGGTGAATTTTTTAAAGAGTTAAAGAAAAAGGGGATGATCGTTTCTCAAGACGGAAAGGCAATAAATTAGATAGTACTATAGTCAGGGAACTTGTTGTTGCTTTTAAAATATGGTTCGGAAAAAGCTGACAAAAAAAGTCAGCTTTTTGCTTATGTTAATCCTATGGTATTTTCAATAATGAGTTTTCCACATAAAGTGTAGAAAAAAAGTTGACAAGTTTTCATGGGTGGAATATAATGAACTAAATTAAAAACTATGGAAATAATTACTACGTTAAAACAATTGGGATTTTCCGATAAAGAAGCAAAAGTCTATATGGCTCTGCTGAAAAACGGCCCCTCTTCGGTAAGAGCCTTGGCAAGTGTGAGTGAGGTTAACCGCGGCACTACCTATGACATCTTAAAGTCTCTGCAAGAGAGTGGCCTGGTAAGTTTTTACCATAAAGACACTAAGCAATTTTTTGTAGCTGAAGACCCTTCAATGCTCAACCATGCTTTAGAACACCGGATGGAAAAGTTGCGCGATGTTAAAGAAAAATTGGTGCAGGTCATTCCCGAGTTAAAGTCACTATTTAACGAAGCCGACAAACCCGTGGTTAAATACTACGAGGGATTTTCGGGTGTGAAATATGTGTTGTCTGATGTTTTGGAAACTACCGGGCACTCGCCAAAAAAAGTGTATCATGTTTTTTCCTCGGCTGCGATGCGGGAATATTTATATAAAGCGTTTCCAGTATTTACCAAAGAACGCATTAGAAGAAACATTAAAGTAAGGTCAATCGGCGTGGGCCATAAAGGAACGGTTGCCGAACTATCAGAAAAAAAATCTTTGAATGCGAAAAAAAGTTCGCCAACCTATATTTTAATTTACCCTGGTAAGGTAGCCATGATTTCAGTCAATTCTACAAAACAGCCATTAGCATTGATTATTGAAGACGAAGCATTGTGTGCTACGCAGCAGCAATTATTTGATTTCATTTGGCAAGCATTATAACTCGTTCTGTAAAATATATTTCACATATGTGCGGAATTATTGGTTATATAGGAAAAGAAAACGCTCTTCCTTTCATTATTGGGGGACTTCGTCGTGAAAGTTATAGGGGATACGACTCAAGTGGTATAGTGTTTTTTGATGATAATAAAATCCACTGTGTTAAATCAGTCGGAAAACTAGAAAAATTAGAGAAAAAGATTGAGGGGAAACACTTTTTTGGAAATGTTGGTTTGGGACACAACCGATGGGCGACCCATGGAAATGTAACCGAGGTAAATGCCCATCCGCATGTTGATTGCAAGGGTAATATTTTTATAACCCATAATGGCATTATTGAGAATCACCAGTCCCTGAAAAAAGAATTAGAGGCTAAAGGCCACATGTTTGTGTCGCAAACGGATACCGAAGTTCTTGCGCATCTAATCGAGCATTTTTTTAAGGGGAATTTGGAACAGGCGGTAGGCAAGGCGTTGCTTTGTGTTAAAGGCTCTTATGCAATAGCGGTAGTTGCAAAGGAAGATCCCGATAAAATTGTTGCTGCTCGTTTGTCAGCTCCATTGGTAATTTCTCTTAATGATACTGGCGGATTCGTTGCTTCAGACCCTGCCGCGATTATTTCTCACTCAAATAATGTCGTGTTTTTAGATGATGAAGAAATGGCGGTTATTAAAAAAGATTCCTTTATGGTAACTGATTTGCAAAGTAACATAAAGAAAAAGTTAATCACAAAACTGTCACGGAATTTAAAAGAGTCGGAAAAAGGGGCGCATCCGCATTTTATGCTCAAAGAAATATTAGAACATCCGGAAAGTATACAGAATGTTTTGAGAGGAAGGTTGCTTGCTAGCAAAGGAACAGCAAAGCTTGGCGGGCTGGAGCATATTAAAAATTCTTTAAAAAATATCAACCAAGTTCAAATAATTGCTTGCGGAGGTTCTTCTTACGCCGCCATGGTGGGAGAGTATATGCTTGAAGAATATGCAGGGCTTCCCACAAAAGTTGACGTGGGTTCGGAATTTCGCTATAAAGAGTCAGTATTTGACAAAAAAACTCTTTACCTGTTTATTTCACAGTCTGGAGAAACCGCGGACACCTTGGCGGCATTGAAAAAAGTTAAGGAAAAAGGGGGTCAAACTATGGGGATTGTCAATGTTACTGGTTCAACTTTAGCCAGGGAAGTCGGCGTTGGTGTTTATACACATTCAGGTCCCGAAATTGCGGTGGCTTCAACAAAAACATTTACCGCTCAATTGACGGCCTTGTGCCTTATTACCCTTTTTTTGGCTAGGCAACGCCAATTATCCTCGGCAGCAGGAAGAAAAATCGCTAAACATCTCTCAAAAGTACCAGAACTGGTTGGCGAGATCTTAGAAAAAAAGCTGGAAATTAAAAACATCGCCAAAAAATATAAAGATTTTCCAAACTTTTGCCTAATCGGTAGAAAATATAGTTATCCTATCGCCTTGGAGGGCGCTTTAAAATTAAAAGAGGTTGCCTACATTCATGGAGAAGGAATTGAAGGCGGAGAGTTAAAACACGGATACCTTTCGCTCATTGGTAAACGTTTTCCCACCATCGCCATTGTTCCATCGGACTCGGTATACGAAAAAATGATTTCAAATATCCAAGAAATAAAAGCCAGGTCGGGTCCGGTGATTGCCATTGCCACCGAGGGGAATCACGAAATAAAAAAAATTGCAGACGATGTAATCTATATTCCAAAAACGCTAGAAATACTAACCCCTATATTGTCCACCATCCCCCTGCACCTTTTTGCCTATTACATCGCCGCGTTTTTGGGCCGCGAAATTGATAAGCCCCGTAACTTAGCCAAAAGCGTTACGGTAGAATAACATTATGGAAAACTATAAAAAAATTGCTAATGACGCCCGTAAAAAGGTATTAGAAATGATTCACCTGGCCGGCACTTCACACATCGGGTCAAATTTTTCTTGCATAGATATTCTTACGGTGTTATTTTCTAAAATAAATCTGGATAAAAATTTAAAAAAAGATAGGGACAGGTTTATCCTTTCTAAGGGGTGGGCAGCTGCGTCGCTTTACTATTTTTTGTCAGAAAAAGGAATTATTCCCAAGAAAGATTTAACAACATACTGTCAACCCGGGTCAAAGTACATCGGATTAGCCGAACCCGAGGTAAGGGGAGTAGAGGTTGCGGGAGGGGCGATGGGGCATGGACTCCCGATGGCATTGGGCATGGCACTGGGAGCTAAATTAGCAGGTGATACGTGGATAACCTATGTACTCATGTCAGATGGCGAATTAGATTGCGGTACTACGTGGGAGTGTGCGGCACTAGCATCACACCATAAGCTAAGTAATCTAACTCTTATTGTTGATTGTAATGGTTTTCAAGCAATGGGAACAAAAAATGAAGTGTTAAATATGGAACCCCTGGCTGAAAAATGGAAAGCATTCAACTGGGAAGTTATTGAAATTGACGGGCATGATTATCAGCAAATCAGTAAAGCTTTATTTGAATCAAAAAAGGAAAAACCGCGAGTAATAATTGCCAGGACCGTTAAGGGAAGCGGGGGGCAAACTGCCTGTGACATTTTTGAAAATAAATTAGAATGGCATTACAAAAACGTAGATAAAGCCACATTTGATAGCGCGATACAGTTGCTTAATCAGTAGGCCTATTATATGAAAAATAATTTAACATCATTACCCGGGTTTTCCAATGGCTTGCCCATGGAAGTTGCTAAAGAAAAAGTGGCGAGATCTGCACGGGGAGTTTTTATGGAAACCCTTGAAGAACTCGTCCAAAAAGACAAAAAAATTATTTTGATTGTCGGAGATGTCGGCTTCTCCTACATGCAAGTTTTCCAACAAAAATATCCCAAACAATATATCAATGCCGGAGTGACCGAGCAGTCGTTTATGGGCATGGCTGCAGGTTTGGCTAAGAGTGGGTGGAAACCCTACATCTATTCAATGATTCCCTTTGTGATGATGAGAAATTATGAGCAGCTAAGAAACGATGTCTGCTATGGCAACGCCAATGTTAAAATAATCGGGGCACGGGGGAGTGTGCACTACCGGTTTCAGGGAATGAGCCACAATCTTTTAGGAAAAGAAAACGAGGAAGATCTGCTCAAAAATTTACCTAATATTAAGAGATTTTATCCCAAGGATACAAAAGAACTAAGAAAAATAATTCTGGAAACGTATCATAATAACGAGCCTACGTACATCAGACTGTGATTATCATAAGAAATTTAGAAAAAGAAGATGCCGGCCAGGTTGCCTTACTCATCGGGCAGTTGACTTTAAATATCATAGACCCTGGAACCTTGGTAAAAAGGATAGAACAGTTGCCAAAGTCAAGTAACAGCCAATTTTTAGTAGCCAAAGAACATGGGAATGTTGTTGGTGTTGGGGGCTTGGCATGGTATGTCATTCCTTCCAAAGGTTTAATTGGCTGGATTGAAGAATTGGTGGTTGACCATGAGTACCGTGGCCGAGGAATCGGGCGAACCATTATGGAAAAATTATTACGATCAGCCAAGCAGAAAAACATCAAGCAGCTAAAATTAACCAGTACTCCTATGGCAAAAGGTTTATACGATAAATTAGGTTTTGTTAAAAAAGATCAAGATTATTTGGTTAAAAACCTATGGTGATTGCAATCCTTTATTCCCCCAGGAGAATCGCCAAAAAGGCGATTTTTTGTTACCATGAAGTGAATACTTCAGTATCTATGAAAAAAGTTATTTTTCTTGCCTCGTGTGCAATGTTATTAGTGTTCGCGGCACCGGTTTCTGCTCATTTTTGGCAATCTGCCGGACCTTCCACCGTTCTTCTCCATATTGTTCCCGATGATGATCCTATCATAGGAGAGCCTGCAGACTTATTTTTTAGCTTTAATAATCTTGCTGGGACCTTTGACCCTAGCAAATATAACTTCTTCATTTCCATTTCGGATGAACGCGGCACCCTGTTTACCAGTAACTTATCTTTGATAGAAGGTACGAAACCAACCCTATTTGAGCGTCATATTCCATTTACCTTTTCTCAAAAAGGAGTTTATACGATTATCCTAACGGCAATTCCCGCCTCTAGCACTCTTAAAGAATTCAATGTTCAATATCAAGCGCAGGTTGACCGCGAAAAAAATACGCCACCGAAAAAAAATTACTCTCATTACGGCCATATCATATTATTGGCCTTGGTTTTGATTGCTATCGTGGTATTCTATCTTTCAAAGGCAATTAAAAAACTCATAGTAATATTAAAAAAACCATAGTTTTTCTGACAATGTATTCAAAATGGTCTTTACTATGATGAGCCTTTTAAAATTTTTTATTCGCTTGACAGAAAGTTTTCTTAATAATACAATCAAGCTGATGGTGCTATTCCGATCAAAAAATATAGTTGCTTTGGGAATCGTTGCTTTTTTAGTAATGAGTTTTTGGAGTCTGTCTTCCATGTCTATGGATATGACCGGCCATCTGGCACACTGCCCTTTTATGGACGACTCTTCAAGTTTTTGTCAAATGAGTATTTCAGAACACATTAGCCAATGGCAGCAAATTTTTACCGTGGTGAGGGGAAAGAGCTTGGCCCTATCCCTACTTCCTTTGCTGGTTTTTCTTTGCGCTCTGGTGCTTACGGTCACCACGAAAGCGTATGAAAAATTAAAGTATCAACGGTTTCGTAAGTATTTTTATCGGTATAAGCCAGAATTAAAACTCTTTGATTATTTGTTGTCGGCTTTCTCTCAAGGTTTGATTCACCCAAAAATCTACGCCTAATAAAAGGCTGCCTACGTTTGTTTTTAGGCAGTTCTTGTTAGGCGTTTTTGTTTGAATAACATTAATTTAAAATTTATGAATCAGGAACAAATATATTCAGTAAAAGGGATGCACTGCGCAGCTTGTGAAGTTCTGATCGAAAAAAAGCTCTTGGAAATTCCCGGGGTAAAAGCGGTTGATGCTTCAACGGCGAACGGAAAAGCTGTTATTGAATATGAAGGCGGTAAGCCTAGCATTAGTACGTTAAATACTATTTTCAGAAAGGATAATTATACTTTTTCTGAGAATAAGTTCATTGGAGAAGAAGTTTCTGGAAAATCTGATTCAGCAAACACCACATTCCTTGGATTTGCTATCACCGCAGTGATCATCATGATATTCTTATTATTGGATAAACTAGGAATATCCGGACTTTTCAATATCAGTTCAAAATCCTCATTAATTTCGTTTTTTGGATTCGGCATTTTAGCGGGGTTATCAAGCTGCGCTGCTCTGGTAGGTGGGATGGTTTTATCGTTATCAAAGCAGTGGAACGAACTTTACTCACCAGAAGATTCTTCGGTAAGAAAACTACAGCCTCATATTCTGTTTAATGCAGGTCGCATACTTTCGTATGCGGTTTTTGGGGGAATCCTAGGATTGATTGGCAGCCGGCTAGCTTTATCCTTTACCGTAACTGCCTGGCTCGTAGTAGTTATTTCTCTTTTGATGGTCGGCTTGGGTCTGCAAATGTTGGGAGTAAGAACTTTTCGCAGATTTCAGTTGGGATTACCCAAATTTATTACCAGAAGTATCGCAGATGAAAAAAAATTCCGGGGAAAGTATATGCCGTTTGTGATGGGAGTATTAACTTTCTTCCTTCCTTGCGGATTTACCATTACTGCCCAAACAATCGCCCTCTTATCCGCCAGTGCCATCCAGGGAGCAGTGATTATGGGATTTTTTGCTCTGGGGACTGCTCCGATGCTTTTGGTGATTGGTGTCTCAAGCGTAAAATTTTTCTCGAAACCGCATTTGGCTCTGGTATTTTCCAAGGTTGCGGGATTTTTGGTCTTGTTCTTTGCCCTATGGAATATTTACAGTCAAATGAATGTATTGGGATTAATCAGATAAACAACATGAATAAAAATAAACTCACACAACCAATATTAATCTCAGTCATCGTAGTCTGTGCGCTTATTTCAGGATACATTCTTGTGACGGCAAACAGGCAGCCTGCAAATCAGGGGCAAGATAGCGGCGGGTTGGCAGCTGTGGTCAATGGCAAGCAGGTAATCCAAATGACTGTAAATGCCGCAAGGTATAGCCCTAACTATTTTAAAGTGAAGGCCGGGATTCCGGTAAGCTGGCAAATCACCTCGTCAGGCGAGCCGGGATGTGACAGCGGAGAGGTGATTACCCGCGGATTAACCGATCCGATTTACTTAAATCCCAACCAGGGGCAGGTTACCACAGCAGAATTCACACCCCAGACCCCGGGCACTTATCAATTCAGCTGTCCTATGGGAATGGTACGGGGAACCATAGAGGTAGTAAATTAGAATGATTTTTTGAACACCATGAGCAAATACTTAGGTTATAATTCTCTGATTCGCTACGGCCTTGGCATAATATTCATTGCCAATGCCCTGGCCGCATTTTTTGCTCCCGATGAACTTATCGAAATTATAAAAAATTCATTTGTGGCAAGCCTCTTACCCGTGAGTCCTCGGGTATTTGTCGGGGTCGTTATTGGTCTTAACGATTCCATCGTCGGTCTGCTGCTTATCAGCGGTTTTGCCACTCGTCGGGTTGCCCTATGGGCAACCATGTGGATAGTTGGAGTTATTATCATAATAGCCAAACCATTAGATATGCTGGAACATTCCGGACTTTTATTTATGTCAGCTGCCCTTGTTTTGGGCGATACATACCCGGCTGCAAAAAAACTCTATCAGTGTTCCGAGTGCGGCTTGAGTTATGAAGATAAAATATGGAAAGACAAATGTGAAGCCTGGTGCAAAAAACATCATACGTGCCATGTAGAAATTACGAGGCGCGCGGTAAAAAATAAAAGTTAATAACAATACATTTTATGGTATTAGATAAAATTATAGTTACCATTATCGGAATCATAGCGATTGGCTTTACCTACTGGTTTTTTCTTATGAAAAAGGGAAAAGAAGTAGCCGTACAAGGGTCGGTTGATATTTTGGTTGAAGGCGGGTATTCGCCAGAAGTGATAACCATACCGAAAGGTAAAACTACAAAAATCAGTTTTATTCGTAAGGACCCCAATAGTTGTTTAGAAGAAGTGGTATTGGCGGATTTTAAAATCCGCAGATATTTGCCCCTTAATCAAAAAGTTACCATTGAATTAACTCCACAAAAAAGCGGCGAGTTCGGCTACGCCTGCGGTATGAATATGTTCCACGGAAAAATTATTGTAAAATAAAACTATGGAAACTAAAAAAACATTTTCAATCAAAGGGATACATTGTGCCTCATGTGTTTCTATTCTAGAAGATTCGCTTAAAAAAGTAGACGGAGTAGTGAAAGCAACCGTTAATTTGGCTACCGAAAAAGCTACGGTTGTTTATGATACCCAAAAAGTTACTGACCAACATCTTGCGGGGGCAGTATCTAATGTTGGATACAAAGCATTAATTAGCGACGAAGCAAATCATGAAGCAAGTGAACAGGTAGAAAAGAAAAAAGAGTTGCGTGATTTAAAAATAAAAGTAATTGTCAGTTTGTTTTTGGGCGCCTTAATCCTTTGGGGAAGTTTTCCGGGATTAATGAATACTTCTCCCAAGTTACTGCAGAATTTTTGGATACAACTAATATTGGTGTTTCCGGTGCAGTTCTGGGCTGGGTTTGCGTTTTACCAGGCGACCATTTCAGCGCTCAGGCACAGAACAGCTAACATGGATACGCTGGTGGCGATTGGCACTACCGTAGCCTTCGGCTATTCAGCGTTTGTTACGATATTACCAGGGGTAGTTAGAAGTATCGGTATTGAACCTATGCCATATTTTGACACGGCTGCGATTATCATCGGTCTCATTTTACTTGGCCGTTATTTTGAAGCAAAGGCTAAGGCAGGCACCTCCGAAGCTATTAAAAAATTAATTGGCATGCAGGCAAAGACCGCCAGGATTATCAAAGATGGGAAAGAACAAGATATTCCTATTGACCAGGTCCAAATAGGGGACGTCATACGAGTGAGACCGGGAGAAAAAGTTCCGGTAGATGGAGTCATTATTGAAGGCTCTTCATCGATTGACGAATCTATGGTTACGGGCGAAAGCATTCCGGTAGATAAAATGAAAAATGATGCAGTGGTCGGTGCCACGATAAATAAAACCGGAACATTTATTTTTAAGGCTACAAAAATCGGACCGGAAACCATGTTAGCCCAGATTATTAAACTGGTGCAGGAGGCCCAGGGAAGCAAAGCGCCTATCCAAAGAATCGCTGATATGATTTCTTCATACTTTGTCCCGATCGTACTCATGCTCGCTATCGGAACTTTTTTTGTTTGGTATGACTTTGCACAAAAGCAAGCTTTGCTATTCGCTTTACTTAACACGGTCGCGGTCCTGATTATTGCTTGCCCTTGCGCGATGGGACTAGCTACGCCCACCGCAATTATGGTCGGAACCGGTAAAGGCGCAGAATATGGTATCTTAATTAAAGATGCAGAAAGTTTAGAAACCGCCCACAAAATTACTACCATTATTTTTGATAAAACAGGCACTCTTACCAAGGGCCAGCCTGAGGTAACCGATATTATTCCAGTTGGTTCAATAAGCGAAAATGAATTACTGGCCTTAGCTGGTTCTATTGAAAAAGGTTCAGAACATTCGCTCGCAGAAGCGATTGTCAAGGCTGCACAAACAAAGAGTCTTGTATTATCAAGTGTCGAAAAATTCCAAGCTATACCCGGCCACGGGGTTGAAGGTATGATTACAGGTAAAAAAATCATTTTTGGGAATAGGAGATTAATGGATAAAGAAAATATTGCTGTTGATTCTGTTGCCAGTCAAATCAGTGCTATGGAACATGACGGTAAAACCGTCATGATTCTGGGTCTTGAAAATAAACTGTTAGGATTTATTGCGGTTGCAGATGTTATTAAAGATAGCGCCAAGGAAGGATTGGCCGCTCTAAAAAAACTTAACATCGAAGTGGTCATGATTACCGGAGACAATCAAAGAACCGCTCATGCCATTGCCCAGAAATTAGGTATTAGTAATGTGCTTGCAGAAATACTGCCAGACCAGAAAGAAGCCGAGGTAAGAAGAATTCAGGCAGGGGGCAAGGTGGTTGCTATGGTTGGCGATGGTATCAATGATGCACCTGCCTTGGCCGCTTCAGATGTGGGAATTGCTATGGGAACCGGTACCGACGTTGCTATGGAGGCCGCCGATATTACGCTTATTAATAAAGATTTAAGGTCGGTAGCGGCTGCGATTGTGTTATCTAAGAAAACCATGATGACCATTAAACAAAACCTTTTTTGGGCTTTTGGTTACAATATTATTTTAATTCCCGTGGCCATGGGAGTGCTTTATCCATTTTTTCATATCCTGCTCAATCCCATCTTTGCATCAATTGCCATGGCTACCAGTTCTATTTCAGTAGTGTCTAATTCACTGTTATTAAAGAATAAGAAGATTATAAAGTAATTAAAATATATAACTCCGGCGCCCCGCTCGTCAGCATTTTCCGAGATATATTTCTCGGTTTTTGTTTGTGGTATGATGATAGAGTCAGTAACCTATGAAAAAAGTAGCCATTTTTGATATCGACGGAACCATCTTCCGGTCAAGTCTCTTGATAGAAGTCACCGAGACTCTTATTAGCGAGGGTATATTCCCAGAGCGTGCCAGAAATGTGTATGCTAAAGAGTATGCTCAATGGCTAAACCGCAGAGGGTCTTATGAAGCATATATTATAGCGGTGGTAGAGGCTTTTGAAAAAAATATTCCGGGTGTACTCCATGAAGATTTTATGAGAATTTCAAAGAAGGTGGTTGCCATCCATAAAAACAGAGTCTACCGCTATACCCGCGACTTAGTAAAAGAGTTGAAAAAAGAACAGTACTACATTTTAGCAATTTCTCATTCTCCCCGCGAATTGGTGTATGCGTTCTGTAAGAAATTAGGGTTTAACAAAGTCTACGGCCGCGTCTACGAATTTGGCCGGCATAAAAAATTCACCGGGAAAACCTTATACGCTGACCTTATCAATGACAAGGCAACCATTTTAAAGCGCGCTGTCAAAAAAGAGCATTTGAGCTTACAGAATTCAATAGGAGTAGGGGATTCTGAAGGTGATGTCTCTTTTTTAAGGCTAGTCCAGAGACCCATTTGTTTTAATCCTAATAGCACTCTTTATCAGCACGCTAAAAAGGCTGGCTGGGAGATAGTCGTTGAAAGAAAAGATGTTATCTATTACATTACGTGAGTTGTCATGAATACGAAACCACAAAAAAGTATTATCTATCCTAAGGTAACTCTCAAAGATGTGTTGGGTGCTTTTTGGCGTGGAATGGAGCCCCAAAAGTTAAAACTCTTTTTGATAATTTTTGGCATCATTTTGACTAACCTGATTTATATCATCACGCCACTTTTCTATAAACATTTTTTTGATGTTATTATGGCGGGCGGTAATACTTCTTTTATTGCTCAGACTCTTTTGAACATTATTATATATCTTGCTTTGCTACATGGTCTGGCGTGGCTCTTCACTCGAATCGCTGAATTTGCCAATAATACCTACCAGCCCATGACTATGGCGAACCTAAAACAGCAGGCCTACAACCATTTAATTGAACATTCCTATGGATTTTTTGCCAATAATTTTGTGGGATCGTTAGTCCAGCGGGTAAACCGTTTTGGCAGGGCATTTGAGCGGCTATCTGACAACTTAGCATGGAATTTACTGCCACTTATTGTAAGGGTTTGTGGAATCTTAACCGTTCTTTTTTTTATTAATACATGGATTGATTTGGTTGTTTTAATCTGGATTACCACATTTCTTGCTTTTAATATCATTTTTTCACGTTGGAAATTAAAATACGATATAAAGGCAGCCGAAGTTGATTCAAAAGCCACGGGATATTTAGCCGACACTATTACCAACCAAAACACTGTTGCTTTATTTAATGGTCTGCAAAGGGAAAGGCGCGGATATAAGAATGTTACTGGCGAGCAAGCTTCGTTAACAAATTTTAGATGGAATTTAGACGCCATTGTTAATAGTGTTCAGAGTGGTTTATCATTTGGTATAGAATTCGTGCTTTTTTATTTTGCTATTAAGTATTGGAATCAGGGTTTAATTACTGTTGGAGTATTTGTTTTATTACAATCTTATGCGGGAAACTTAATTGACCAGCTTTGGGGTTTTACGAGGATTGTTCGCGATATGTATGAAGCCTACGCCGATGCCAAAGAAATGGTGGAGATTATGAAGCTACCCCACGAAATTGTGGATGTTCCAATGGCAACAGAATTGTTAGTGGATAAAGGTGAAATTAAATTTGAAAAACTTTCTTTCAGTTTTAATGAAACAAGAAAAGTATTAAAAAATATCAACGTGGTGATAACATCCGGGGAGCGAATAGCGTTAATCGGGCCTTCCGGAGCCGGTAAAACCACGTTTGTGAAATTACTGCTAAGATTGTATCCCCCCACATCAGGTCAGATTGTAATTGACGGCCAAGATATTGCCAAAGTTACCCAGGATAGTTTGCGTAGGAACATTTCCATGGTACCCCAAGACCCTATTTTATTTCACCGTACCCTTGCCGAAAATATCGCCTATGGCAAGCCTAGCGCGTCAAGGAAAGAAATAGAAAAAGCTGCCCAGCTTGCCCACTGCGATGAATTTATAAAAAGTTTGCCCTATGGTTTAGAAACGTTTGTCGGTGAACGCGGAATTAAATTGTCGGGAGGCGAACGCCAGCGAGTTGCCATCGCTCGCGCTATTTTAAAGAATGCACCTGTGTTAATACTTGACGAAGCAACGTCAAGCTTGGACTCGCATTCTGAAATGTTAATTCAAGATGCCCTTAGTACTTTAATGCAAGGAAAAACTACTATTGTTATAGCTCATCGCTTGTCTACTATTCAAAAAATGGATAGAATTATTGTCGTTGATCATGGTAAAATAATTGAAGAGGGCAGTCATACGAGTTTGCTGAATAATAGTGATAGTTTATACCATAAATTGTGGACTTTGCAGGCGGGAGGATTCCTAACCAACGATGATGACGAAGAAGACGATAAAAAAGAAGAAGAACTTGAAGACGAGAGTGATGCAGATTAAAGGTCGAAAATATTAACCATAGTATATACTTTTATGCAATTTAAAAAATATGCACTCTGTGTAGGAGTCGCAGCAGTAGTCTTAAGCAGTGCTGTTTCACTAGCATTGGCTGAAGATATGATGGGTCCAAAAAATCCAGAAAATATTTCTCTCAAGGCTTCCACAATGATGCAGGTAGGAAAAGAGATGGCTATGCGTGCGGGCACCGAAGTGGTATTGCAGGTTAATCGTCAAGGTAAGGCTCTTTTACGGGGTACTGTTGATACGGTGGGAACCAACTCACTGACTGTAAAAAGTTGGGGAGGAAATTGGGTGGTTAACATTGTAGCCGATACTAAACTATTCCCAAATAGCGACATGTCTCAATTTAAATTAGGGGACTTGGTCGGGGTTCAGGGTACAGTAAGCGAAACTTTGCCTTGGACCATTGATGCAGTGATAGTGCGTGATTGGAGCGCAAGAAAGTTAGAACAAACCACCAAGCAGGAAGTAAATGACTTAATGAAGTCAGTTACCCCAAGGAATTGGCAAGGGACAGCGACTGTTTCTGGCAGCACCCTTACATTGGCGATTGATGGTGTCACCTACATGGTTACCGTAACAGGAGACGCAAAAATAGTTAACCAACAGTATGCTCCTATCGCTTTATCTGATGTAAAAACTGGTGATACCGTAAGAATATACGCTACGATTTCTGGAACAACAGCTACCGCTTATGTTCTCCGAGATATTTCACTTGGAGGTAAACCCGACTCTGAAAACCACTAAAAGCAAAAAACAGCCTTGAATCTTTTCTTCGGGCTGTTTTTTTAGTACAATGGACTTATTAAAAAATATGATTCTAGAACCACTTGTTTTTGCGCTTATTACTTTCGCATCCACCTTTTTAGGCGGACTTTTTGCTGTAAGATTTAAAAGTAAATTACACTACATTATGGCTTTTGCGGCTGGAGTTTTGCTGGGTATTGTAAGTTTCGATATTTTCCCGGAAATTATTGAGCAAGTTAAAGAGTATAGTTTCAGTTCTGTTGATGTTATGATAGCGCTGGTGGCGGGCTTTTTAATTTTTCATATTTTAGAGAAAGCCATCCTTTTGCACCATCACCACGAAGAAGACTTTTTGGAGCACAAGCATCCTCACGTGGGAGTGGTTTCTGCCTTGGCCTTGGCTGGACACAGTTTTATGGATGGAGTTGCCATTGGGCTTGGATTCCAAATAAATTCAATCATTGGAGTATTAATTGCTATTGCGGTCATATCACACGACTTTACCGATGGTATGAATACGGTGTCGCTCATGCTTAACCATAAGAATACTGATAAAAAAGCAAAACTGTTTTTGTTGTTAACCGCTAGTACCCCAATTTTAGGGGTGGTGTCAACCTTGTTTTTTAGCGTTTCTCCATATTTTCTATTCCTGTATTTGGGTTTTTTTGCAGGGTTTTTACTCTACATTGGAGCCTCGGATATTTTGCCTGAAGCCCATTCCGAACACAGCTCTTACAAATTGGTAGGGCTCACCGTGCTGGGGGTGATTTTCATTTTCACCATCACAAGATTTCTGTAATTATCATCAAAAACAAGCCCTTAAGAAGCTTGTTTTTTGATGAAAAATAGAGTACCATTAGGTATCAAGTGTTTAAAATATGCGTCAAAATATTGTAATAAATAACGAAAAAGAAAGAGGTCTTATAAAAGATTTAGCAGATAGGACTGACATTAAATCAGAAAGGATTAAAAAACTGCTAGAACTTCCGGATTTAACCAAGAAAGAACATTCCCCTATAAAAATTTTAGCTGACCAAGTGCTGAATTTGCCAAGGTTTGCTGATTTTGATGTCATTGATTTTCCTAAAATAGTTACCGTTGAAGAAAATTTTGACGTGTTAAATACCCCAAAAGATCATCCCAGCAGAAGGGAAACGGATACCTATTATATAACCGACAACTATCTATTAAGAACACAGACCACCGTGATGTGGCCTTATTACTTACGATATCCAGGTATCATAGAAAAATTAGAGAAGGAAGGAGAGGTTGGATTATTATCAGCAGGAATTGTATTTAGAAAAGACGAAATTGATAAACGGCATTTTCCCGCTTTTCACCAAATAGATTTTTTGTATATTTGCAAAAAATCGGAAAAAATTATTACCCAGAAAGATTTGGAAGATGTGCAAGCTGAAGCGGTAAAAAGTATTTTTGGAGATATTGAATTTAGATTTTTAGTTGATTCCTTTCCTTTTACTGATCCTTCTATACAGGTGGAAATTAAATGGAAAGATCAATGGATAGAGGTTACGGGAGCGGGTTTAGTCCATACACAGGTATTAAAAAACTTTGGGTTAGACCCTGAAATTTACAACGGTTGGGCGTTCGCCTTTGGCATAGAAAGACTGGCGATTATTAAAATGGATATTCCTGATATCAGGATTTTTTGGTCAGATGATCCGCGTATTACCAGCCAGTTTAAAGATATTACTAGCAAGTATAAAGAGGTAAGTAAGTATCCGCCGATTACTCGTGACATCTCGTTTATTATTAATAAAAACATTAACCTAAATAACTACTACGAGTTGGTTAGAGATATTGGAGGAGATTTGGTAGAAGAAGTAAAACTCACTGACAGTTACGAAAACGACGAAAAATTCGGTAAAGATAAAAAAAGCTATACGTTTCACATTGTATATAGAAGCCTAGAAAAAACCTTAACCGATGCAGAAGTTAATGCTATCCACGACAAGATTACAGAGAAGACGAAGCAAGAATTAAGTGCTATAATTAGGTAATTATTAGCGCATATTGCATGGAAAGCCAAATTAAACAAAGACCAAAAGTTGGATTAGGCGTAATGATTATTAAAGATGGGGAGGTACTTTTAGGTAAAAGAAAAGGTTCTCATGGCGAAGGTGAATATGCATGGCCCGGAGGACATTTAGAATTTAATGAATCTTTTGAAGCTTGTGCGAAACGAGAAGTGATGGAAGAAACGGGTATGAAAATTACTAACATTCGTTTTCTTCGTCTTATGAATTTAAAAAAGTATGCAAACAAGCATTATGTAGATATAGGTTTAATTGCTGATTGGAAAAGCGGCGAGCCAAAAATAATGGAACCGAATAAATGTGAAGGTTGGGCTTGGTATGATTTAGACAATTTGCCAGAACCATTATTTGCTACCCTTCCATCATATATGGAGGCATATAAGACAGGGAAAAATTACTATGATTTCTAATGTTAATTTTTAAAATAAGATGAAAATAAGTATAAGAGACGCTGAAGAGAAACCAAAAGTAAAATTGGCTAAGCCAGAAAAAAAACCGGAGGGAAAACCTGCGGTCGTTAAGCTTGTGGAAAAAGTAAAAAAGGAAATAAAAAAGGAGGTGGAAGAAATTAAAGAAGCTATAAAGCCAAAAGAAGAGCCGCGAAAAACAGAGGCCATCCCCGAAAAGAAAATTAAAAAAGATGGCGAATACACTGCAAAAGACATTTATGTGTTGAAAGGATTGGAACCCGTACGAAAAAGGCCCGGAATGTATATTGGTTCAACCGGACTTGATGGGCTTCACCACTTAATTTGGGAAGTGGTGGACAACTGTATTGACGAAGCGATGGCCGGTTACGCCAAAAATATTGAAGTTACGTTATTACCGAATAATAGGGTGACTATTTCTGACGACGGCCGCGGAATTCCCGTAGAAAAACACGCCGATACCAAGAAGTCCGCATTAGAAACCGTCATGACCACCTTGCACGCGGGCGGAAAGTTTGGCGGAGACGCCTATAAAGTTTCAGGGGGGTTGCACGGGGTTGGAGTTTCGGTTGTGTGCGCCTTATCTACCTTTATGGAAGCCCAAGTTGAACGGGATGGCGGAAAATATGTGCAAGAGTATTTCAGGGGCAACCCAAAGTCTGCGGTAAAAAAAGTGGGCGATAGTAAAAAAACTGGCACTACGATTACCTTTGATGCTGATCCGCAAATTTTCCCTGAAATAAAATATGATACAAAAAAAATCCTGGCGCATTTGCGCCACCAGGCATATTTGACGAAAGGGGTGCGAATTACTTTTTTTGACCAACGGAAAAAAGAGGAGGCATCAAGCTACGGGTTTTATTTTGAAGGCGGGGTTGGATCATTTGTAAAATATTTGGTCATGGGAAATACACCACGCCACAGCAATATTTTTTCCGTGGCTACCACTAAAGATGATATTTTTGTAGAAGCTGCCTTTCAGTACACCCAGGAAATGGAGTGCACCGAACAAAGCTTTGCTAACAATATTTATACTCCCGAAGGTGGAACCCATATTTCAGGGTTTAGGTCAGCATTGACCAGGTGCTTAAATACCTATGCACGGCGCGAGAATTTTCTAAAAGAAAAAGATGAGAATTTTTCAGGAGATGACGTGCGTGAAGGATTAACGGCGGTGGTGTCGGTTAAAATACGAACGCCGCAATTTGAAGGTCAAACCAAGGCAAAACTAGGAAACCCAGAAGCTAAAAACGCCGTGGAAGATGCGGTGGCCGAAGGCTTGACCGATTACTTAGAAAGATATCCAACAGACGCCAGGGCCATTATTGAAAACTGCATGTTGGCAACCAAGGCAAGGTTGGCCGCAAAAGCTGCGAGGGCCACGGTGTTAAGAAAAGGAATTTTAGAAGGGTTGGCACTGCCTGGAAAACTTGCCGATTGCTTGTCAAAGGACCCCGAAGAGTCAGAATTATATATTGTAGAGGGCGATTCAGCCGGTGGTAGTGCAAAAATGGCGCGAGATAGAAGATTCCAAGCTATTTTACCGTTGCGCGGAAAGATTTTAAATGTCGAAAGAGCAAGGTTAGACAAAATGCTGGCTAATAAAGAAGTAAAGTCGCTTATTATTGCGCTGGGGACGGCTATATCAGAAGATTTTAATTTAGAAAATTTGCGATATCACCGCATTGTTATCATGACCGATGCCGATGTTGACGGGTCTCATATTAGGACGTTGCTGTTAACATTATTTTACCGGTACTTTAAACCCATTATGGAAGCCGGCTACATTTACATTGCCCAGCCTCCGCTCTATAAAATTCAGTCAGGAAAAAGCGTAAGTTATGCCTACACTGAAGAGCAAAAAGAAAAAATGGTAAAAGGCTTAACGAATGTAAGTTTGCAGCGCTATAAGGGCTTGGGCGAAATGAATTCTGAACAGCTCTGGGAAACTACGATGAATCCGCAAAACCGGTTGCTGTTGCAAGTGCAGGTTGAAGAAGCTCATTTAGCAGACAAAACCTTTGATATTTTAATGGGTGAGGAAGTGGAACCGCGAAAGAAATTTATCCAAACTCACGCAAAATCGGTAAAAAATTTGGATATTTAAAACCAAAAACCGTCCTTCGACTTTACTTAAGACGGTTTTTGGTTGCTAAAAAATGTTAAAGGAGTAATATTATGTCAAAGGTTTAAAAAATAATTGGTGTAAGTATGATTCAATATAAGTTAAAAATTAGTAAAAAGACAAAGCATATGAGGCTTCAGGTACAAAGGGATGGAGAGTTAGTGGTAACGATGCCACAAGGCATGAATGTTGGGTTGGCAGAGCGGTTTATTGCTGAAAAATCAACATGGATTGCTGATAAATTACACTACGTTAATAGTGTAAAAGATAAAATATTTTTAGATACAAGTAAAAAAGAATATTTGCGATATAAAGAAACAGCGCGGTTGTTGGCAGAAAATACTATTGCATATTACAATGAATTATACGATTTTAATGTTAATAGAATAAGCATAAAAAATACCAAGAGCAGGTGGGGAAGTTGTTCAAAAAAAAGAAACCTGAATTTTAATTATAAAATAGCATTACTGCCAAAAGATTTAGCTGATTATATAGTAGTCCATGAATTGTGTCACTTGGGGGAATTCAACCATTCGAAAAGATTTTGGAAGTTAGTTGCATTAGCGTTGCCAAATTATAAAGAATTAAGAGGTAGATTTTATGTTTGAAAAATTAAAACAATTAGGTGAACTCAAAAAGATGCACGACTCTTTCAAAAAGGAGTATTTAACCGTTGAAAAAAGAGGAGTAGTAATTACTATGAATGGCAACTTTGAGGTAGAAAATATAGCTCTTAATCCTGAATTATCCATTACTGACCAACAAAATGTACTAAAAGAAGTCTTAAACGAAGCGCGCGAAGGTATTCAAAAAAAGTTAGCCCAAAGTCTAATCAATTCGGGACTTAATATATGAGAGGACATCACCAGAAAAAATCAATTATTGACGAGGGAGATTTATCTCCCAATAGATTGCAGGCGTTGGTTGATGGTATATTTGCCATTGCTATGACATTGCTCGTATTTAATATCCATTTGCCGGAGTTAGCGGATGCAAAAAATGCTCAAAGGTTATGGATAGAAATCCTCAACCTTTGGCCAAATGTGTTAAGTTTTGTTATCAGTTTTCTCATTTTAGGGACGTTTTGGGTGGCCCACCATACGGAATTCAACTACATTAAAAAATTAGACCACAAGCTCATTTGGTTGAATGTCCTGTATCTTTTGTTGATTTCTTTTTTCCCTTTTACTGCCGCGCTTTTGGGGAGTTATGCCCATAACCAAACTGCGGTGGTGATATATGCTATTCACTTAATTGGTATGGTGATGTTGCATTACAGTATGTGGCAACATGTAAAAAACCGCAAATGGTTACTAATAGGAACCTTTGATGTAAAGGTTAATACTTTAGTTAATCGCTTGGCATTTTTTGCTGCGTTAGCATATGGGTTGGCCATCGTCATTTCTTTTATGAGTGTGGGATTAGCGCTAGTAATTTTTATACTAGCCCCGTTGCCCTACATGTTTGGCTGGATTTATCGGTTGGTGTAGTTGGTGTAGTGAACGGAGACTTGACTCGTTTATTGAGTTCGGTTATAATGGAGATAATTCGTGGACGGCCCAAAAAGGCCGTTTTAAAAAACAAGGAGTTTAGAGTATAGTAAAAATGTATGACTACTACGCAAAAAGTAAAAGCTTTTTTTAAAGAGGTGTATGTCGAATTAAGAAAAACTAATTGGTTATCGCGCCGAGAAGTTTTGAGGTATACCTTAATTGTATTAGCAGTAACGGTTATTGTTGCCGCATTTTTGGGAGGTTTAGACTATCTATTTTCAACGGTATTAAAGTCGTTTATATTTAAGTAAGCTGGTTTATTAGGATAAATTCATGCCAAAGCAAGTTGTAGAACAAGAAAAAAATTGGTACGTCATCCATACGTATTCTGGGTATGAAGATGCGGTGGCGAAAAACCTTAAACAAAGGATTGAGAGTTTGAGTATGGAAAACAAGATTTTTAATGTGATTGTTCCCAAAGAAAAAAAGATAAAGATTAAAAATGGAAAACGGAAAACCGTGGAAGAAAAGATTTATCCTGGATACGTACTGGTTGAAATGATTGTAGACGACGAATCATGGTATGTAGTCAGAAACACACCACGAGTAACAGGATTTTTAGGAGCGGGAACTACCCCGATTCCGGTATCACAAAAAGATATTGATGACTTAATGAAGCGTATGGAAGTAGGTGAGCCGGAGTTTCAAATTGATGTTGAAGTTGGTGCGGCAGTTAAGGTGTTGGACGGGCCATTTAAGGGGTTTGAAGGAAGGGTATCTGAAATTGACCAAGAAAAAGGAAAAATTAAAGTGCTGGTCAATATGTTTGGCCGAGATACTCCCGTGGAATTAGATTCATTACAAATTAAAAAAGTATAACCATTAAATATTGCTTTTGGGGCGGCGGCAAGGCCAGCGCACCAAAACATAGTATTTGATGAATAGGATGGCAAAAGAAATAAAAGCAGTCGTAAAAATACAAATTCAAGCAGGCAAAGCAAATCCTGCGCCCCCAGTTGGGCCTGCGTTAGCCCAGCATGGGTTGAACATAGCTGAATTCTGCCAGAAATTCAACGAGGCAACTAAAGGTAACATGGGGTATGTAATTCCCGCAGAAGTGACGATTTATAAAGATAGGAGTTACACGTTTAAGCTAAAAACTCCGTTGGCTTCAGAGTTACTTAAGAAGGCCGCCGGAGTTGAAAAGGGGTCAGGTGAGCCAAATAAAAAAACTGTTGGCAAGGTTACCAAGGCCCAGGTAAAAGAAATTGCAGAAAAGAAAATGGCAGATTTAAATACTACTGACATTGAGGCGGCTATGAAAATAATCGCAGGCACGGCGAAAAATATGGGGATAGAAATTAAGGGTTAAAAATGTGAAAGCGGCGCTACAAGCGCCGCTTTTGTTTGCATTTGTATCTTTTAATGAGTAAAATACATGAACTTAAAAGTATATATTATGAATAAAGACGACGAAAAAGTGTTGGTTGTGCCAGCAGAGATTATTTTTAAAGAGGGTAGGTGGCAGGGATTAAGAACGGATAATCTAGAACATTACCTAGATTTGATAAAAAATAATTACCAGTTTAAAAGAAGGGGAGATGTAGAAAATGATCCGTCTTTCCAGCAAATCATTCCTTATATTATTTTTAACTACCAAGACAAGTTTTTTATTTATAAATATCTGCCCTCCGCTGGTGAGCAACGGCTGGTTGATTCATACCAGATTGGGGTAGGGGGCCATATTAATGAAGTAGATACCAACGGTTCAAAAGATGTATTGGAAGAAGGCATGATGCGTGAGTGGTCAGAAGAAGTAGACTACAAAGGAAATATTATAGAAAAAAAGATGATCGGTCTTTTAAATGACGATTCAAGGCCTGTGGAAGCGGTGCACTTGGGATTAGTGTACAGTTTTGTGGGCGACAGTCCTGAAATTTCAATAAAAGAAACAGAAAAAATGCAGGGAGAATTAGTTGGCCTAGAAGATATTGAAGAAAAAATTAAGGGTAATGACGGCATTTGGATTAAGCTTGTTTACAGGGACTATTTAAAAAGTTTGCTAACATAGTATGCCAAAAGGAAAATTTTTTGTTATTGAAGGGGTGGATGGATCGGGCAAAGCCACTCAAACGAAATTATTGGCTAATGCGCTGATAAAACAGGGACATAAGGTTGAAAGAGTGAATTTTCCGCAATATGGTACTAAATCTGCGGGATTAGTTGAAAATTATTTAACTGGAATGTATGGAGCTTCAGAGCAAGTAGGTCCTTATAGAGCTTCTATTTTTTATGCATCTGATAGATATGATTTAAGTTTTAAAATTAAAAAATGGGTAGATGAAGAGAAGATAATCATTTCGGATAGATACACTGCTTCTAATATTGGGCATCAGGGTGGTAAGTTGATAAAAAATAAAAAGGCATGGGAAAAATATGTTAGTTGGTTACACGATTTAGAATATAATATATTTAAAATTCCAAAACCAGATTACACCCTTATCTTAAAAATTTCTCCCGAACTTTCCATGCAAAATTCCAATAAAATAACTGACAAAGAGAAAATAAAAAAAAGGAAATCATACCTTGGCGATTCAAAAAAACAAGACATTCACGAGGCTGACAAAATGCATCTGATAAATACCTTAAAATCGTACGTTGCCATTTCTAAAAAGTATCCGAAAGAGTATAAAATAATTGAGTGTGAACAAAACGAAAAATTTTTACCACTAGATGTAATTCATAAAAAAATAGTAACGTTAGTTGAGTCTAAACTAAAATGAAACAGTATTTAGATGCGCTAAAAAAAATTATGGACGAAGGGATTGATAGACCAGATAGAACCGGAGTAGGATCGCGGGCAGTATTTGGGTTACCGATGCGTTTTAAAATGTCAGACGGATTTCCCGCAGTTACCACAAAAAAACTGGCTTTTGATGTAATGAAAGCGGAGTTAATTTGGTTTTTATCGGGGAGTAGCGATAATAAAAAATTGCAAGAAATGGGGTGCCACATCTGGGATGGAAATGCGTATTCTGAATATTGGAAACCAAAAGCAAAGTTCGACGGCGATCTGGGCAGGGTGTATGGGGTGCAGTGGCGCAGCTGGAGGTCGCCCTACACCGATGTCCCCATTGACCAAATAGCCAACGTGATTAAAAAGTTAAAAGAAAACCCAAATGACCGAAGAATGATTGTGTCTGCCTGGAATCCGGCTGAAATAGACATGATGGCGTTGCCTCCGTGCCACCTGCTTTTCCAATTTTTTTGCGTCAACAAAAAACTTTCCTTGATGATGTATCAAAGAAGTTGCGACACATTTTTGGGAGTGCCGTTTAATATCGCTTCGTATTCGTTACTTTTGCACATGGTGGCTCAAGTAACCGGGTTGGAAGCCAATGAATGTATTATTATTTTAGCGGACGCTCATATTTACTTAAACCATTTTGAACAAGTAAAAGAACAGCTAGCCCGCCAGCCATTTTCATTGCCAACATTGTGGCTAAATCCTAAAATAAAAGACATCAATGGTTTTACCATGGAAGACATAAAACTCATTGACTACAAATACCATCCATCAATTAAAGCGCCAATGGCAGTTTAGATTATGGTAATTTCTATGATATCTGCCTTGGCAGAAAACAGAGTTATCGGGAATAAAAATAGCCTGCCATGGCATTTGCCGGCCGATTTTAAATACTTTAAAGAAAAAACTCTGAACAAAACCATTATTTTAGGATTAAATACGTTTAAATCCATTGGCGAAAAGCCACTGCCCAGCCGAAGGCACATTATTTTAAATAAGGATGCAAATTATAAAGTTCCTGAAAATTGTTTTTTGGCCACTTCAATTGACCAAGCGCTAAAATTGTCCCGATCGCTTTGCGATCGAGGATCCTCGATGGCTTTGCCATCGGGACAAAAACAAAGAACAATAGAAAATTGCGAGATTATGGTTTGCGGTGGAGCATCGGTATACGCGCAATTCTTGCCTTTGGCACAAAGGCTATATTTGACCTATATCCACCAAACCTTTGAAGGGGACGCTTTTTTTCCTGAATTTGACATGAAAGATTGGATTGAAGTAAGTAGACAAGATCACCAGCCCAACGAAAAGAATAAGTATTCTTATTCATTTGTAGTTTTGGAAAGAAAGTAACAATTAATAAAAATCAGCGCCAAGACGCTGTTTTTTGTGAATTTTGGTAAAAAAAAGACCGGTTTCAATATTTACTTAAAGATTGAAACCGGTTAGTTTGTGTAAGCTACTTCTTGGGCGGTTCATCACGCTTTTTTTTGGATCGGCTGGGGTGCTGTAGCTTTCGCGCCACCATCGCCTCAATTTGGCGAACTCGTTCGCGGGTTACTTTGAAAATACGTCCAACTTCTTCGAGTGTGTGGGTGTACCCACTGCCAAGCCCGTAACGCAACCTGATGATCTCGCGGTCACGGTTGGTCAAAGCTTTGACAACCTCATTAATCTTTTTCTGGAGCTTTTCTCCGGATTCCTTCTTTGCCACTTCGTCGAGCGGAGAGGGATCCTGGGTTTCTGGCACTTCGCCCAGAAGTGCTTCAAAAAATTTTTCTTCGGGACTTAGTCCCTTTTCCTTTGTCACGACAATGTCCTCCAAAAGGTTATCTCTTTCGTACAGTACGAAAGATTGGTTAATGTGCTACTCTCAGAGAATACCATTATTTCTTAAGTGTTGTCAATATTTCTCTTAGCTTAAAACATGATAAGATAAAACTATGTATAAGCCAACTATTGGTCTTGAAATACACGCCGAGCTTAACACCAACTCCAAAATGTTTTGCTCGTGCAAAAATGATCCCGATGAAAAACGGCCGAATTTTAATGTATGTGAAGTTTGTACTGCGCAGCCGGGAACCCTGCCAGTGGCTAATGAAGAGGCGATTAGAAAAGTAATTAAAGCTGGACTGGCGCTTAACTGCAAGATTGCCGAGCACTCAAAATTTGATAGGAAAAATTATTTTTACCCCGATTTGCCAAAAGGATACCAAATTAGCCAGTACGACATGCCGCTTTGCAAAAAAGGATATTTAGAAGTTGACGGTCACAGAATTGGGATAACCAGAATCCACTTAGAAGAGGATACCGGCAGTTTGCTGCATCCAGACGGGTCTGATTATTCTTTGGTTAATTTAAATAGAGCAGGGGTTCCGTTAATGGAGCTGGTAACAGAACCCGATATTACCTCTGGATTAGAGGCTAAAAAGTTTGCTGAAGAATTGCAGTTGATTTTTAGGTATTTGGGCGTTTCAGATGCCGATATGGAAAAAGGATTAATGCGTGTGGAAGTGAACATCAGCGTAAGCAAAGGTAAAACCCTCGGCACAAAAGTTGAGATAAAAAATTTAAACTCATTTAAAGTGGTCCAAAAAGCCATTGATTTTGAAATTGAAAGGCAAACAGAAGTATTAGAGTCGGGTGAAAAAGTAGTTCAAGAAACCCGAGGATGGAATGATAAAAAAGAAATCACATTTTCCCAGCGCGAAAAAGAATCAGCCCACGACTACCGATATTTCCCAGAACCAGATTTGCCTCCATTGCATTTTGAAAAAGATTATATCCAAAAAATAAAATCTGAAATTCCCGAATTACCACAACAAAAGAGAAAGAGGTTTGTACAAGAATACGGTCTTGGTGAAGAATCCATTGAGGTGTTTGTGGTAAATAAGGATTTAGGTGAATACTATGAAAAAGTAGTTTCAGAATTTGAAGATTGGACTAGCAAACAAGATAAAAAATCTTTTAAGCTTGTGGCAAGCTACTTAATTTCAGATGTGCAAGGACTTTTAGGCGTACAAAGTTTTATTGAAAAGAATTTTAAAATTACGCCAGAAAACTTTGCTGAATTTGTCAAAATGATTTACAACAATGAAATTTCCAGCAAAGTGGCAAAAATGGTATTAGCTGAAATGTTTAACACCGGAGTTGACCCCTCAAATATTGTTGATGATAATAATTGGAGGCAAGTTTCAGATGATGGAGAACTTGAAAAAACCATTAAGAAAATCATGGATGCAAATCCAAAAACAGTCGGAGATTACCAATCAGGCAACAAGAATGCTTTGCAGTTTTTAGCTGGCCAGGTGATGAAGGAGACCCGAGGCACCGCAAATCCTCAGAAAGTCCAAGAATTACTTAAAAAGTTACTATAATTGGGACCTTTACAACCTTTTAGGAGAACGCCATGGAAGAAAGATGCATTGGCGACAACGATAACGTCAGATGCCCGCATTGCGGAAAATTAAACCACGATGTTTGTGAGGGCGTACCCACCGACGGAAATAACACCGAGCTGTTTTGTAAAAAATGTTACCACTGCAAAAAAATGGTATATTACCGCTTAAGATATGTACCTGAAATTTCTGCGTCCGCAGTCTGGTCTCCACACTTTTCTGCTGTGGCTAACTAGTTTTCGAAATCCCACTACCGGGATTTTTTTCTGATAAAAATATTGAAAAAAGTTATTATATGTGTTAGAGTCAAGCCGTTGATTATTGAATTCCTGTTCCTTAAAATAACAAGTTAAGGGGGCGTCATGTCCAAAGTGTGTGATTTAAGGGTTGAATATAGTAATTTGTGTCGCAACGTAGAATCTTTGCTCCATAACCGGATGATGGTTTTTTGGTTAATAACCTTGTTTGGTGACGCAACCGGCAACGAATTAGCTTTTACCCTTGCCATCAAGTGCAGAGGTGCTTTCATTAAAGACTTGGTGGAAGGCGTGCCCCTGTCTCTTGATAAAGAAGAGCTGGAAAATTCAATATTGGTTGCCGTCGACACGGTGTATCAAGAAAGATTGGAAGCCGCTCGGAGTTTCGCAAACGTAATGGTTGAAGGGAAGACAAGTCATAACGGATACGTGCGGATGTCTCACATGGAATTTGTAGAGATACGACGCTCATTGGACGAAAAAATGCGACAGCTCTTCGGAGACTTTTTTGATAAAACCATGTGGAGCGAAGAGTGTGTTGGCGTTCCAATGCTGTTTAAAATAGACAAAGACCGTCTGGCAAGAAGCTATCAAGACGAGGTTAATTTAAAAATCCGCTATTGAACAATCCTGCCACCGGGCGGGATTTTTTTCAGAAAATTCTTTAGTAATTTTTCTGTTTCTTTATAG